>ERZ1673701.7-NODE-7-length-294899-cov-39.526736_pt1 | contig 294899 bp, 294 predicted proteins | sample MGYA00580231_ERZ1673701 | MGnify/ENA primary metagenome ERZ1673701 (study PRJEB41218, sample SAMN15661798) | gut metagenome | host: Homo sapiens | place: Canada: London | collected 2015-08-20/2019-03-30 | study: EMG produced TPA metagenomics assembly of...
TTACAATATCAGCTTTAGTCATTTTTCTTTAAAAAAAATATTATTACTATAGTTTTCCTAATTTTTTGGACTGCAAATATATAGCTTTTCCGTGGCTCTAAAAAATATATTTCGGACAATTTTCTAAAAAAGTCTTGGCATTAAGCTTTGTTAGGCTGAAAATGAAGTATTTTTGCAGCATGAATATTTTTAGCGGAACATTGTTGGATTGGTATGCGGAGAACAAACGCGACCTTCCGTGGCGAAATACCACGGACCCTTATCTGATATGGATTTCTGAAATCATCTTACAACAGACAAGAGTGGCGCAGGGTTATGAGTACTTTTTGCGTTTCATAAAACGCTTCCCGGATGTGGCGTCGCTGGCTGCTGCGTCCGAGGACGAAGTGATGAAATATTGGCAGGGCCTGGGGTACTATTCGCGTGCCCGCAACCTGCATGCCGCAGCCAAAAGCATGAAGGGTACATTTCCGAAAACCTATGCAGAGGTACGTGCCTTGAAGGGAGTGGGGGATTATACGGCAGCGGCCATCTGCTCCTTTGCCTATGATATGCCTTATGCGGCGGTCGACGGGAATGTGTATCGGGTGCTTTCCCGCTATTTCGGCATTGATGTTCCCATTGATTCTACCGAAGGGAAAAAGACTTTTACCGCTTTGGCGGGAGAGGTGCTCGATAAATCCAGGCCGGCAGATTATAACCAGGCAATTATGGACTTCGGAGCCGTGCAGTGTACGCCGCAGTCGCCCAACTGTCTGTTTTGCCCTTTGTCCGGCAGCTGCCGGGCATTGTCTGAAGGAAAAGTGCAGCAACTGCCCGTGAAGCAGCACAGAACCAAGACCACCAACCGCTATTTTAATTATATATATGTACGCATGGGCGCGCATACCTTGATACATAAGAGGACGGAGGACGATATCTGGAAAAATCTCTTTGAATTGCCTCTGGTTGAAACGGAAAAAGATTTATCCGAAGAGGAATTTCTGGCATGTCCGCAGTTTCACGCGCTGTTTGCAGAGGGAGAGGTGCGGATGGTCCGTACACTGCTTCGGGGGGTGAAGCATGTATTGTCCCACAGAGTGATTTACACCAACTTCTACGAGGTTACTCTGCCCGATAATTCGAGCTCCTTCTCAAGTTACCAACGGGTTGCAGTCGAAGATTTGGACCGTTATGCGGTACCCCGGCTGATACATGCTTTCTTGGAGAAATATGTATAAAAGTTGTTCGTATTCTTGCATGGTGTGAATATTCTCGTTAATTTTGGCAGCAAATTAATAAAATAGAAGCTTATGTCAGTAAATAAAGTGATATTGATAGGAAATGTGGGACAAGACCCTAAAATAACCTATTATGAAGGTGGAAACTGTGTTGCCCAGCTTTCTTTGGCCACTACGGAGAAAGGATACACTTTGCAGAATGGTACGCAGATTCCGGACCGTACCGAATGGCATAACCTGATATTCCGTGGCCGTTTAGGCGAAATCGTTGAGAAATATGTGCATAAAGGCGATAAACTTTACGTGGAAGGTAAGATACGTACCCGTTCTTACGATGACCAGGGAGGCATCAAGCGCTATGTGACTGAGATATTTGTCGACAATATGGAGATGCTGACTCCGAGAACGGCAACTCCCGGTGCCGCCCCTTATGCGCCGCAGGCGGGAGCCGCCCCCCAGCCACAACAACCAGTACAACCGCAGGCTGCCCCTGCACAAGATAACCCGACGGACGACTTGCCGTTCTAATTGTTTAACTAAAACCAAAATCTTTGGACCCAGACGCTTATTTATGCCAGTTGGCAGATGTTTTTAACGGTATATCCGTACAGACTCCTTCTATTTCGGCCGTTGTAGCCATTGTGTTGGCAGGTTTGCTTTTGCTTGTTTCCGGTTTTGCATCAGCTTCCGAAATAGCCTTTTTCTCTCTTTCTCCGTCAGACCTGAATGCAATAGCGGAGAGAAAGCATCCTTCGGATGAGAAAATCAGTAATCTGCTGGACAACAGCGAACGTTTGTTGGCAACGATTCTGATTACGAACAACTTCGTGAATGTAACCATAATCATGCTCTGCAACTTCTTCTTTATGAATGTGTTCCAATTTCATTCTCCCATTGCAGAGTTCCTCATTCTGACAGTAGTCCTTACATTTTTGCTGTTGCTTTTCGGTGAAATCATGCCTAAGATATATTCGGCTCAGAAGACGCTGGCTTTCTGCCGTTTTGCCGCTCCCGGCATCACGTTTTGCCGTTCCGTATTCTATCCGATGGCATCTATGCTGGTACGTTCCACCTCTTTCTTGAACAAGCATATGGTCCGCAAGAACCATAACATATCGGTCGATGAACTCTCGCATGCGTTGGAGCTGACCGACAAGGCAGAGCTTTCGGAGGAGAATAATATTCTGGAAGGTATCATCCGCTTTGGCGGGGAAACGGCCAAGGAGGTCATGACCTCTCGCCTTGATGTGGTGGACCTGGATATCCGTACCCCTTTCAAAGATGTGGTGAAGTGCATCGTAGAGAATGTCTACTCCCGTATTCCCATCTATGCGGATAGCCGTGACAATATCAAGGGGGTGCTTTATATCAAGGATTTGCTTCCCCATCTGAACAAAGGGGATAATTTCCGTTGGCAGTCGCTTATCCGGCCCGCCTATTTTGTGCCCGAAACCAAGATGATTGATGATTTGCTGCGCGATTTCCAGGCAAACAAGATTCATATAGCCATTGTGGTCGATGAGTTCGGTGGTACGTCGGGCATTGTCACCATGGAGGACATTATTGAGGAGATTGTGGGCGAAATTCATGACGAATACGATGATGAAGAACGTACATATGCCGTACTGAATGACCACACTTGGGTATTTGAAGCCAAGACCCAGCTGACTGATTTCTATAAAATAACGAAGATAGACGAGGAAACGTTCGATGAGGTGGCAGGGGATGCCGATACGCTTGCCGGACTTCTGCTGGAACTGAAGGGGGAATTTCCTGCTCTCCATGAAAAGGTGACCTACGGCCGTTATGAGTTTGAGGTGCTGGAGATGGACAACCGCCGTATCCTGAAAGTGAAGTTCACAGTAAATGCCCCGGCAGAACCCAACTCTTCTTCCCTTTAATTTTTAATTATTAATTTTTAAATTGTTCCGTGCCCCTCTTCTTACAACATACCGCTCTTTCCTGCCGATGGGGAATTTGGAAAACGGAGGAATCTCCGGAGGAATTGCTGGCCATGCTTCCTCATCAGGAAGTATACCGGGAAAGTATGCGGCGCTTCACCGCGGCACACCGCCGTTTGGAGTGGCTGGCTGTCCGTGTATTGCTTTACACGCTGTCGGGAGAAGAGAAAGAGATTGCCTATCATCCCAGTGGGAAACCTTATCTGGCGGATGACTCTGCCTCTCTCAGTATTTCGCATACGAAAGGTTATGTGGCTGTTGCCTTGGGATTGCCGGGTCGGGAAGTGGGTGTTGACATCGAGCAGTATGGTGAGCGGGTAAGGAAGGTGGCACATAAATTCATGCGCGAAGATGAACAGCCATCCGTGTTTCGCGGAACCGACACTTGGTCACTGTTGCTGCACTGGTCGGCTAAGGAGACCATGTTCAAATGCCTGAATGCTTCCGAGGTTGATTTTCGCGGGCACATGCGCATTCTGCCTTTTGCTGTAAATGAAAGCGGCGTATTCTCCGCCGAAGAATATCGTACGGTGGAGAAACGCCGGTTCACTATTCATTATTATTTGTTTCCGGATTTTGTCTTGACATTGAGTCTGTAAATTTCTTACAGCCTTTCCAGTTGTACCGTAAAATGTCTCATCAACGGAGCTTCCCAAGTGATGCGAACTCCGCGGGTAATACTTTCCCGCTTGTCATATACATTTTTTAAAGCGGCTGCTACCACATCCATGTGGTTGTCGGTGTACACGCGGCGAGGGATGGCAAGCCGGAGCAAATCCAAGCCGTTGAAGCGGTTTTCGCGGGTCACCGGGTCGCGGTCTGCCAGCAGATAGCCGATTTCACAACCGCGTATGCCTGCTTCTAGATAGAGTTCGGCGGTCAGTGTCTGTGCCGGAAACTCTTCTTTGGGCACGTGTGTCAGCACTTTGGGGGCATCCACAAATATGGCATGGCCGCCTGCGGGACGTTGGTAGGGTATCCCGTACTCATCCAGTTTCATGGCGAGATAGCCCACCTGGTGGATGCGGGTTTCCAGATTGTCGAATTCGGTATTCTCGTCCAGGCCGATAGCAAGGGCGTTCATGTCACGACCGTTCATGCCTCCGTAAGTAAGGTAGCCTTCGAACTGCACGCAGAAGCCTTTGGCACCTTCATACCAGTCTTTCCGGCGGGTGGCTATGAATCCGCCCATGTTGACAATACCGTCTTTTTTGGCACTCATCGTCATACCGTCGGCAAGGTCAAACATCTCGCGGGTAATTTCCTTTATGCTCTTGTTGCGGTAACCTTCTTCTCTCATTTTGATGAAGTAGGCATTTTCCGCAAAGCGTGCCGAGTCAAAGAGAACGGGCTTGCCGTACTTGTCGGCAATGGCGCGGACTTCGCGCAGGTTCTGCATGGAAACCGGCTGGCCGCCTGCAGTGTTGTTGGTTATGGTGACGATGACGAACGGTATCCGTTCGCTATGTTCCTGTAATGCTTTTTCCAGTTTTTTAGGGTCTACATTGCCTTTGAAGGGAATTTCCAGCTGTGTCTGTTTGGCTTCGTCTATGGTGCAGTCCAGAGCCAATGCCCGGCGTCCCTCGATATGTCCTTTGGTGGTGTCGAAGTGGGAGTTTCCCGGCACAATGTCGCCCTCGTGCACCAGATAGGAGAAGAGTACATTTTCGGCAGCGCGTCCCTGGTGGGTGGGGATAATGTATTCAAATCCGGTGAGGCGGGTGATGACTTCTTTCAGTTTGAAGAATGAGGTGGCTCCGGCATAGCTTTCGTCACCCAGCATCATGCCTGCCCATTGGCGGTCGCTCATGGCGCCGGTACCTGAGTCGGTGATGAGGTCGATATAAACTTGTTCCGATTTGAGTTGGAATACGTTGTAGTGGGCTTCTTTCAGCCATTGTTCGCGTTCCTGGCGGGTACTTTTACGGATAGGTTCCACCATTTTGATTTTCCATGCTTCGGCAAATGGTAATTCCATAGACTCTGTATCTTTAATAATTTGACAATAGGTTAACGGATAAACCGATTATTGCGGTTTAATGTGCCGAATTTAGACAAAATCTATGTAATAACCAATTTAAATATGACTTTTTGTAATGTAAATGTCCGGACGAAATCACTTCGGCCGGACATCATCAAATAAACTTGGCAGAGTTTATTACCTTCTTTACTTTCTCTGAATTAGGTTTGATGAATGAAATGATGGACGGTTTGTCCGGCTCATTAGACTCAACGCTTTTTCCTCGAAAGCAATGATAAAGTATGCATGGCAGGTCTTCTGACTTGTTTCTGTTGCAGGCGCCTTCCCGGAAGAATATTCCAGTGGCATAGAGTAATTGTCTGCAACGTTGCACGAAACTTACAGCAGCGGGACTGTCCAGGATTTACACCTGATTCCCTTTTAATCGCTTTCCCAGAAGAGGGGGAGCGAACCAATGCATGACAAAGATACGGATTCTTTTTGAGAAAACAATTCTATGAGTGATAAATTTTCTTCCCCTCTCTCTTTCTTTTTGCCGACAAATTGGCAAGGTTTTGCCACCCTCTTGGCAAGACTTTGTCACCGCGTTGGCAAAACTTTGCCATAGGTATGGCAAAAGTTTGCCAAAAGCATGGCAATAGGTTGGCAAAATTACTCTCTGATTGATAGTGACTTAAGGCGATTTAAGCAATCCGTCATGTCGGTAAGGTGAAAAGATACCAATACAAGCCACACTTGCCACAAGAACCTTCTCCAGAGGTATGCAAAGCATTTTGTTTGGTGTGGTAAAACGGGCTGTTATCTCTCTTTTGCCAGTGTGAATACAAACTCCAGTCCTCCACCTTGGTTGTTTTTGGCAGAGATGGTGCCTCCGTGAATAAGGACTGCATTCTTCACTATGGCGAGCCCCAAGCCGGTGCCGCCCAACTTGCGCGAGCGTCCTTTGTCTACACGGTAGAAGCGTTCGAACAAACGGTTCAGATGTTCGGGAGAAACGCCGATGCCGGTATCGGCAAAACTGAAATAGTAGTAATTCTCGTCTTCGCGGAAACAACTGATGTTGATGTGTATGTTGGTGCCGGCATAAGCGATGGCGTTGTCCATGAGATTGCGGAAGATGGAGTAGAGTAGAGAGTAGTTGCCCCGCAACTGTATCTTCGGTTTTAGGGAATTGACAACGGTGATTTGCTTCTGTTCCAGTTCCAGGGACACTTCGTTGACGATGTTTGAAACCAGCATGCTGATGTCCACCTTTTCCATATCAATCATGTTGGCGGCTTCGTCCATGCGGGTCAGTACGGATATGTCGCGCAGCAGGCGGCTCAGGCGGTTGCTTTGCGCGTAGCAGCGTTCCAGGAAGACCTGCATCTTTTCGGGTGCAATGTTTTCGTTGTTTACAATGGTTTCCAGATAACCTTGTATGCTGCTTACGGGGGTTTTCAGCTCGTGGGCGATGTTCTGGGTCAACTGCCGTTTCAGCCGTACTTGCTCTTCTTCCTGGGTGATGTCGTTGATGGAAATTTCAAAGCTGAGGTCTTGGAAGATGATGCACTCCACGATGAAGGTGCGTCCGTTCTTGTTGATGTGTACGGACATCCTTCGTTCTTCGTTGTAGGAGGGGCGCTTCTGCGCCTTGTTGATGAAATCCGTTATCTTCTGGAATTCGCAGATGGAGAATATCTCTTCGGTAGTCTGCAGGTTGGAGTCTGAAATCAGATTGCCGTATTGGGTGAACAGATTGTTTACCAATATCTCCTTTTTGTCTCTGTTGAATACGCCCAGTCCTTCGCGGGAGGTTTGCAAATGGGTGATAAGCTTTTCGCGCTCAATGTAAAGCGCCTCTTTGGTTTCGCGCAGGCGCTTGTATATCTGTATGATATGCTGCGAAATCTCTCCAAGCTCATTGTGCGGAAAGGCGGCTTGTATGTCCATGTCTATAGGTTCGTTCTTGTCGGCTCTTTTGGCAAACTCGCGCAGGTGGTTGATGGCGCTGCCTAGTTTGGAGGTGAATTTGTAGAAGACGGATATCAGCAGCAGTGATACAATGACCGTGAACCAGATGTAGTGTGGGTCGGCAGCCAGATTGTTCATCAGGTTGACGTTGTAGGGGAGGGCTGAGCGGATGATGCAACCTTCGTAGGCGGTGGCAGAATAGAAATAGGTCTTGCCGGTGGTTTCGGAGATGCGCCGTAGGTCGTAGCCCTTGCCGTCTTTCAGCGCTTTCTGTACTTCGGGGCGTTTGATGTGGTTGTCCAGTTCATGGCTGTCGTTCTGGGAGCTGTCGAACAATACGTTGCCATGAAGGTCTACCACAGTGACGCGCAATTCCTTGTTCACATGCTTGGAGATGTAGCTGTCCAGCATGGAAGTCCATAGGCTGTCGGGGAGGTAGCGAAGCGCCTGGTGCAGTCTGTCGTTATAATCTTGCAGCTGCATGTCCAGCAGCTCCACTTTGTATTCCTTTTCCCGCTGATACTGGTAGGCGATGAAGCAGGCGGCGAATACGAGGAACAGCGAGATGACCGAAAGGAAAAGCTTCCGGCTGAAGGACAGAAAGTGTCTGTCGTTATTCGGCTTCGAAACAATAACCATATCCCAAGCGTGTTACGATACATTTGCCATAAACTCCGATTTTCTTGCGCAGACGTGTGATGTTCACGTCGATGGTGCGGTCCAGCACATATACTTCGTCGCTCCAGATGCGGTTCAGTATATCCTCGCGCGAGAATACGCGTCCTTTATTCTGCAAAAGCAGCAATAAGATTTCAAATTCTTTTTTGGTGAGCGGTGCCTCTTCGCCGTCAATGCAGACTTTCTTCTTGATGATGTCCAGTACCAGCGTCTTGTAGACAATCTGTTCCGGTGCATGTTCCGTTTCTCCTTGTCGGGTGCGTCTAAGTACGGCTTTGACACGTGCCGCCACTTCGCGCAGCGAGAAGGGTTTGGATATGTAGTCGTCCGCTCCCAGGTTGAAACCGGTCACGGTGTCATTTTCCGTATCTTTGGCGGTAATGAAGATGATGGGTATCCGGGCTGTCTTCTTGTCCTTCTTCAGCATGCTCGCCATTTTGAAGCCGGAAATTTCTCCCATCATCACGTCCAGCAGTAGCAGGCTGTAGCTGCCAATGTCCATTCTCAGAGCTTCTTCAGCGGAGTTTGCCGTATCCACTTCGTAGCCTTCGTTTTCGAGGTTGAACTTCAGAATTTCACATAAGTCTTCTTCATCGTCCACTACTAAAATCCGGTAATCGTTCATTGCTTTGTTGTTTATGTATGACAAGGATAAAACAATTCTCTTGTCACAAAGTTAAACTTTATTTCTTTTTATCGGCAAAAATAGTGCAAACCGAATGCAGAATTTTCATGTTTGCATGAAAACTTGTGCTGAGATGCAGGCCATTTCTACTTTCTGGGTACAAAAGTGAGGCTAATTTGTTACGGAATGATGAAACAAGTGTTACATTTGGGTTACATTAAATTCTCGTTTATCTAAAAGCCCTGTCACATATAAAATATTATCTTTGCTTCGTAAATATTGAATTGTATGAAAGAACTTATGTATATCAGGAGTTTCTCTAAAAGGCGTTTGCCGGTTATTGTGGGAACTCTGCTTTTAGTGATAATCGGCTCTGTCTGGCTGAATATGGCTCCTTTCCGTTCGGGCTTTGATATCGCGGATGAGCTGGGCGGTAATATATTCCCTTCCAGTATCCTTTCAGTGGCTACCACCGATGCTCAGGTCATAGTGCCGGTAGACTCCATGTATGTAGGTAATCCGAAGTCGTGCATCGCTGTCCGTGTCCGTTCGAGGAATGCTTATAGCCGGGTGCGGGTAGAAGTTGCGGAGACTCCGTTCTTTTCCCGTTCAGTGTCGGAGTTTGTGTTGGCAAAACCGCGTACGGAGTATATTATCTATCCTGATATCATATGGAATTATGAGGCTCTGAAGAATAACAACCAGGCGGAACCCATTAGTGTGGCCGTTATGGTAGAGATGAACGGTAAGGATTTGGGGCAGAGGGTACGTACTTTTTCCGTTCGCAGCATTAATGAATGTCTGTTGGGGTATGTCACGAATGGTACAAAATTCCATGATACCGGCATCTTTTTTGCAGCATATGTAAATGAGGAGAATCCTATGATTGACAAGCTGTTGCGTGAAGCGCTGGATACGCGTATCGTCAACCGTTTTTTAGGCTATCAGGGAGGTGCCGAAGTGGTGGACAGGCAGGTTTATGCCTTGTGGAATGTACTGCAGAAGCGTAAGTTCCGTTATAGCTCGGTCTCCAATACGAGCCTTTCCAGCAATGTGGTCTTTTCACAGCGTGTGCGCACGTTCGATGACGCCTTGGAGTCCTCGCAAATCAACTGTGTGGACGGGAGTGTGCTTTTTGCTTCTCTGCTCCGTGCCATAAATATAGAACCCATATTGGTGCGCACCCCGGGGCATATGTTTGTAGGATACTACACAGATTCCAGTCATAAAGACATGAATTTCCTTGAAACGACCATGATTGGTGATGTGGATTTGGATGATTTCTTTCCGGACGAACAGTTGGATTCGACGATGGTGGGAAAGTCGCAGAACCAGATGTCGCGCATCACCTTTGACAAGTCCAAGGAGTATGCCAATAAGAAGTATGCCCAGAATAAGGAAGGTATTCATTCCGGCAAACTGAACTATATGTTTCTGGAAATATCCAAAGAGGTGAGAAGGAGAATACAGCCGATAGGGAAATGAGGCGTAGAATGCAAACAGCCGATTTTCACGAACCGGCCGTTCCAATCATCATCTATGAATGAAGACCGTTGAGAGGCTTCAATGAATTAAATCTCACACTCATGCTACGTGCTGTCATGAAATAATCTGTACCATTATATATGTCACCACTGATATGGAAATTCCACAACATGGAAAGAGACCAGTTTTTATAAGTGAAACTTGTATATATTAGTATTATGCTGAAAAATAAAATGTTAATGTAGATTATATATGGAATTTATTATTGTTAATAGTCTAACACTATTTTTTGATGAACTTATGAATCATTTTAACTAATTTGCTTTTTAGAATCCTTATCCATACCAATATCCCCACGTAATCAAGTTCTTTTTATATAAAAAGATTTATGAATATGCTTTAATGCGTAAATCAAATAGTTCAAAACATCGCTATATATAAATGATAAATGTGATGTGTTTTTTGTTTTTTCGCATCATTGAGATATATTATATACAAGTACGGCATTAATATGATTAAGAGTTAATGCTTTGAATAATTACTAAATAGATATTTAAAACTTTGCAAAAATATAAATGCAAATGTTTTAATATTTATTTAGTAATTTTTAATTCGATTGATGATAGAATTTCTAAATTAATTCATATGTTTGCAAACAAATCCAAATAATAGAGCTTATGAAAAGAAATTATTGCTTATCATTAGTGTTGCTTGCATTGTTTGGGGTGTCTGCACCTTTTGCTGCTAATGCAGCTGTTGAAAGTGTGCTAAGTTCCCAAAGTACTCAGCAAGCCAAGAAAATCACAGGTAAAGTTTTAGATGCGGCAGGCGAACCCATCATCGGCGCCAGCGTGTTAGTAAAAGGTTCTGGTACCGGCGCTGTGACGGATATTGATGGAAATTTTTCTGTAGAGGCGCCGGTGGGTAGCACATTGGAGGTATCTTTCATTGGGTACAAAACAGTGACATTGAAGGTGACGAACGCCACTACTTATACTGTGAGTTTACAAGATGACTCGCAAGCGCTGGACGAAGTGGTTGTGACGGCAATGGGTATCAAGAAAGAGCGCAAAGCTTTGGGATATTCAATGGAGGATGTGAAGTCGGATGAATTGATGAAGATGAAAACTGCCAATCCTATTTCATCCCTTTCGGGGAAAGTGGCCGGTGTGAATGTTACTCAGTCATCCGGTGCCGCTGGTGCGGGCGCTCAGATTATATTGCGTGGAGGAACGTCGGGTGCTGAAGGCAAAGACAATCAGCCGCTCTTTGTGGTGGATGGTGTTATTTTTGATAACTCTTCATCAGTGGTGGGCAATTCGGCTTTCGATGGTTCTATGCGTTCTGCCTCTACTACTTCCAATCGTTTGATGGATATAAATCCCGAAGATATAGAAAGTATGTCGGTGCTCAAAGGCCCTGCAGCTGCCGCTTTATACGGTTCACGTGCAGCCAACGGAGTTATTCTTATCACTACCAAGAAAGGTAAAGAGGGCGTGGTTGAAGTGAATATCAATTCTAAGTTTACTGCTTCATGGGTAAAGAGCCTGCCGCAAACGCAACGCCAATATGCCCGTGGATATATGGAAGACCAATATGATTCAAAGAAGAACTATACTGGTACTGTGTTTAATGACTTTGCTTATACTTCGTGGGGAGAGAAGTCGAACGCAGCTACTTATGATAACATAGGTGATTTCTTTCAAGGCGGAAACATTTTCGATGAAAGTGCCAGCGTAGCCGGGGGTACCAAGAATAGTAAATTCTATCTTTCAGGGTCTTACTATGATCAGGTAGGTGTTGTGCCCGAGACCGGATACAAGAAATATGCTTTCCGTTTCAATGGTGAGCAGAAGGTGGGGATTTTCACCTTTAACGCCAGTGCCGCATATAGCGATGCTCATACAGACCGTACTTTGACGGGTGCCGGGCTTTATAATTCGAGTGGTAATGGTGCTCTTTATGGTGTGTACAACTGGTCTCCTTTCGACCGAATGACCCACTATCAGAACGAGGATGGTACCCGTTATCGTTTGTTTGGCGATCGTCTTGATCCATGGGACGAACGCGACAACCCCTATTGGATTGTCAATCGTAACCACATGTATGACGACATCGACCGTTTCAATGGGATGCTCAGTATAAAAGCCGATATTGCCAAATGGTGGTTTGTTTCTTATAAAATAGGTATTGACCGTTATACCCAAACTGCTTCCAACCGTTTGGCTGCCAATGGCGTGCTTAAACAAGTGTGGCAAAAAGGTATGATGAGTGACAACACCCAGCAGTTCCGCTATATGAGCCATGACTTTATGTCGAACATGAGCCATAAGTTCGGTGATTTCGATTTGAATCTTTTGTTGGGTGCCACAATGGACGAAACCAAGACAGACCGTAGCTCGATGATGGCTTGGAACTTTTCCGTTCCTGATTTCTTCTCATACGCCAATGCCAGTAAAGACAATAAGCAATTCACACATGCAGCTACTAAGAAACGTTTGGTAGGAGCTTTTGGAGAATTCCGTGCATCATGGAAAAATATGCTCTATCTCACTGTGAGCGGTCGTAATGACTGGACTTCTACTCTTCCTCTTGAAAACCGTTCGTACTTCTATCCTTCGGTAAGCGGTTCATTCGTATTTACTGAAGCCTTGCAGCGACTCGGTTGGCTGGATGACAGTGTGCTCAACTTTGGTAAATTGCGTGCATCGTGGGCCAAGGTAGGTAAAGATACCGGTGTGTACGAATTGGAAACTGCCTTATGGCCTACGGGTACCTATCTTGACGGTACGGTAGGTGTGGGAAATACTTGGACACGCGGTAATGACAAACTGAAACCGGAAATGACCAAGTCTACCGAAATAGGCGTGGAATTGAGTTTCTTCAAAAACCGCCTGCACATAGACTATGCTTACTATACCAACGATTCATATAATCAGATTCTTGCTCCTCGCGGTCCGCAATCTACCGGTTACATCTTTTGGAGTATCAATGCGGGCAATGTGTATAACAAAGGTATGGAACTCTCTATTTCGGGAACTCCCATACAGACTAAGGACTGGACATGGGACATTGGCTTGAACATGGCAGGTAATCGTGGTACTTTGGACGGGCTTCCCGAAGGTATGGGCGTGATGTATGTTACCGATGTGCAATATGCCGGTATGCAGGCAGCCTCGTTCAGCGGTGGAGATTTTATGGGTATTGCCGGTACCAAATGGAAACGTAATGACGCCGGTGAGGTGATACTCGACAAAAACGGTATGCCTACTTATGACAAAACCCTTGTAGCAGTAGGTAATCGTGAGTCATCGTTTACCGGTGGATTGAACAACACCCTTACTTGGAAGAATTTTACTTTCAATATGCTATGGGAATTCCGTGTAGGTGGCGATGTGGTCAACGGTACTCAATATGCTATGGATAACAGTGGTGTGAGCCAGTTCTCTGCCGATGTACGCAATCGTTCTCTCACTGTAACGGGTGTCAATGCCAATGGTGACCCAGTGACCAATACTTGGGAGGCCGATAAAACCTATACTTTTAATGGAGTACAAATGAGTGGTTACAACATCATTAAGGATTACTATCAGAACTATTATTCTAAGGAGTCAGCCAACTATATTACCGATGTCAACTCTTTGCGTTTGCGTTCTGTTTCATTGAGCTATGAGTTTCCTAAAACGTGGCTTTCCAAGATTGGATTTGTAAAGCGTGCTTCGGTATCGGTAGCTGCTACCAATCTATTGCTCATCACCAATTACGACGGTGATCCTGAAGTGGCTGCCGCTGGTGCGGGTGTAGGTGGCTCATCATCAGTAGGATTTGACTACTGCGGTGTACCTGCCACTTCTACCATGTCATTTGGCTTGAATCTTACTTTCTAACTCTTAAAAAACAGAAGCAATATGAAATTATTCAAATCTATGATATTATGTAGTGTGGGTGCCCTTATGACTTTGTTCTCGGGGTGTAGTGACTGGCTCGATGTAAATGTCGATCCCGAAAATCCCACAGCCGGAAATGCGACCTATGATTCACGATTGGCACATATTGAATTTTATACCAACAGTGCCACTCAGTTTGCTGCTTGGCGTTCCAGTATGTCTATGGGCGATTGGACACGCTATTATGACGGCGGTACTTATTGGAGCATGTCTTATTGGAGTCCTCAGACCGGTGCCGTTACCACTCCCTACCAATGGTGGTTCTGTGGAGCTGCTGTAAATATTCCATTTTTGATTGACAAGGCTACGGCAGCCGAGGCTTGGCATTATGTGGGTGCAGCTCGCGTAATTCGTGCCTATGGTTTTATGCTTATGACAGACCTTTATGGAGAAATGCCTTACAAGTCGAGTGAGGCTGAAGCCGGTGTTACTCCTACCTATAATGACGGAAAAACAATCTATTTGGGCTGTTTGGCCGATCTTGACACCGCTATCGAGATGTTTCAAAAAGAGCAAGGGTCTGCGACAGCTTCGTTGGCTGTAGGCGATATTTGGAATGGTGGTAGTGTAGACAAGTGGCTTAAATTGGCATATTTACTTAAAGCACGTTACATTAACAAGCTTATTAAAAAGGGTGAAGGCAGTTATCTTGAAGGGAAATACGATGCCGCAGAAATCTTGGCTTGTCTTGACAAGGCTCAGCAAAGCAATGCCGACAATACCGTATTCAATCATATTGATGCCAATAATTCGCATGATGTATTGGGATGGGACGAACCGGTTGATTATTCACCGCTCTTTTCTGTATGTGGCATGAATGCCGGCTATATGCCTACCAAGATGCTTTACGATAATCTGACAAATTTTGCCGGAAGTGGAATAGAAGATCCGCGTGCCGATAAGATTTTACCTTGGGCATATTCGAAGCAATCAAGTAATTCACCCGCAGAGGTGAAGTTCAAAAACGGTTGGCGTCGTTCTATGGGTGTAGACATGATTGGCAATGATAGTCCCAGCCTTACCGGCGGACCGTTGCGCTCGAACTTCTCGGCAGCCAAAGGTTGGTGGATTGACAGTGAATCTTCTACCCGTAAGGGGGACACTATTTATGTAGAGTGTACCAGTCAGTGTAAAGCTTATCAAGGACGTCCTGATTTACTTTATCGTCGCGATGGTACTGATGCCTCTCGCGAATCGGGAACTTTCTATACTCGCGTGTCTTCTCCCACCTATATTGGAACCTATGCCGAAGCTTGTTTCATACGTGCTGAAGTACTCTTTAACCAAGGTAATAAAGGAGCGGCTTTTAATGCTTATAAGAAAGGTATTGCAGCCAGTATCGACGGTATGAACGATAAATTGAAAGTGTGGTGCCGTGAAGATGCCAATTTGGAAGCATGTCCTTCATTCTCTCCTATGACGCAAACCGACATTGACAACTATTTGAACAATGGTATCGGCACTGAAGAGAATATTACTTTGGGCAAGATTCTTACTCAAAAGCGTTTGGCATTGCATTTTTCCATGGAAATTTGGAACGATATGCGTCGCTACGATTTTAATCCGGAGCTTTTCTTAGGCTGGGGTATTCCTGCACGCTATGGCGTTGATGCTACTGCCCAAAAGAATATTCCGCAGGGTAAACAGTTCCGTCGTTGGCAGCAATGCAGTCATGAGCTCAACTACAATACGGCCAATCTGCAAGCTATCGGTGCCACTGTTCCGGGAGCTGATACTTCAATTGCACTTTGGAATGCTGCCGAGGACGTATGGACTTTACCCGTATGGTGGGACAGTGCCCAAAACTAATTTTTCATTGCATTTTATTTTGTGATACAAATTCATTATCTTTACGCCCAAAATGTGGATTTTAAGATATAGTTAAGATATTGAAGGCTCTAATGGTCTTCATTCATAGATGATGATTGGAACAGCCGGTTCGTGAGAATCGGCTGTTTTTTTGTTTCGTTTGTTTGCATATCAACGGCGGTAATATGTTACTTTTGCCCTAAAACCGAAGATAGGCTGCACCTCAGCATAAAAAATGGACAAGTTCATTTTATTTTGCATTCGGTTTGTACTATCTTTGCGAGAAATAGCTGAGATGGTAGGAACTGTCTTTGCAAAGATTAGTCTATATATGGAACAAAGCAAGAAATTTATCTCTCCGGGGGCATGGTTCTCCATGACTTATCCGGCAGACTGGAATGAATTCGAGGACGGGGAAGGCTCTTTCCTTTTTTATAACCCCAATGAGTGGACCGGTAATTTTCGCATTTCGGCTTTCAAAGGGAATGCTACATATGGCAAGGACTCCGTGAAGCAAGAGTTACGGGAAAACTCCTCTGCCATTCCGGTTAGGATAGGCCGGATGGAATGTGCATATAGTAAGGAAATGTTCGAGGAAGAAGGTGCGTACTATACTTCCCATTTATGGATAACGGGCGCGGATGAAGTTGCCTTTGAATGTTCGTTTACGGTGAAGAAAGGAGAGCCAGTTGCAGAAGCGGAGAAGATTATCGCTTCGCTGGAAACGCGGAAGGATGGAGTGAAGTATCCAGCGGAGATAATTCCGGTGCGCCTTTCGGAAATCTACCAGATTAATGAAGCATACGAGTGGGTGGATACTACTATAAAGGAATTGTTGAAGAAGGATTTCCAGGGAGCCGAGGAAGACATTGCCAAGATGCAGCAGATGATGGAAGAAAGCAACATCAGCCCTAAAAAGAAAGATGCGTGGCTGGCTTTTGGCATTGTGCTTTGTGTTATTTTCGCCAATGAAGTGGACGGTATGGAATGGCGTACCTTGGTGGACGGAAACCGGGAAGCGCCCATATTGCTGAACACGTCTACCGGTGAATGGATAGACCCCATGAAGCTGGTTTGGAGCAAAGTAAAGGCAGGAGGTAAAGTGAATCTGCTGGAGATATACAGCTCCTTGTTCTAAGGTCCGGTCATCTCGGTACTGTGATTTTCAACTTTCAATTTTCAATTTTCATTTTTCAACTATTAAAGCATTGGCAGCAGTAAATTCAATTCTTCAGGTGGAAAACTTGACCAAGTCGTTCGGTGACTTGGTACTATTCGAAAATATTTCTTTGGGCTTGTCCGAGGGACAGCGTGTCGGGTTGATAGCCAAGAACGGCAGTGGCAAGACGACATTGCTCAATATCCTTTCCGGCAAGGAAGGGTATGACAATGGCACCATTTCCTTCCGTCGTGATTTGCGTGTGGGTTATCTGGAACAAGACCCGCAATATCCCGAAGAGCTGACCGTGCTCGAAGCGTGCTTCCATCATGGCAACAGTACTGTCGAGTTAATCAAGGAATATGAACGTTGCATGGAAACGGAGGGGCATCCCGGCTTGGACGAAATTCTGGTGCGTATGGACCATGAAAAAGCTTGGGAGTACGAGCAGAAGGCGAAACAGATTCTGTCTCAACTTAAAATACGTGATTTCAGTCAGCACGTAAAACATCTGTCCGGCGGGCAGTTGAAGCGTGTGGCACTTGCCAATACCCTTATCACTGAACCCGATTTGCTGATACTGGACGAGCCTACCAACCACCTCGACCTCGATATGACGGAGTGGCTGGAGGAATATCTCCGCCGGAACAACCTCAGCTTGCTGATGGTGACGCACGACCGTTATTTCCTCGACCGGGTATGCTCCGAAATCGTAGAGATAGACAACCGGCAGATTTATCAGTATAAAGGCAATTACAGTTATTATCTGGAGAAGCGCCAAGAGCGTATCGAGGCCAAGACTGTGGAGATAGAACGTGCCAATAACCTCTACCGCACAGAGCTGGAATGGATGCGCCGCATGCCGCAAGCCCGCGGGCACAAGGCACGCTATCGGGAGGATGCCTTTTACGAGTTGGAGAAGGTGGCTAAGCAGCGTTTCAACAACGACAATGTAAAGCTGGACGTTAAGGCTTCTTATATAGGCAGTAAGATATTCGAGGCAGACCATCTGTACAAATCCTTTGGTGACTTGAAGATTCTGGATGATTTCTCCTACATCTTCTCCCGTTACGAAAAGATGGGTATCGTAGGGAATAACGGTACGGGCAAGTCGACCTTCATCAAGATACTGATGGGGTTGGAGCAGGCAGACAGCGGTACGCTGGACATTGGCGAGACGGTCCGCTTCGGTTACTACTCGCAGGACGGCTTGCAGTTTGACGAGCAGATGAAAGTGATTGATGTAGTGCAGGACATTGCCGAAGTCATAGAACTGGGCAACGGCAAGAAGCTGACGGCATCGCAATTCCTGCAACATTTCCTGTTTACTCCCGAGACACAGCACAGCTATGTCTACAAGCTGAGTGGGGGAGAACGCCGCCGCCTCTATCTGTGTACGGTCCTGATGCGCAATCCCAACTTCCTGGTGCTGGATGAGCCGACCAATGACCTCGATATTGTGACGCTGAATGTGCTGGAAGAGTATTTGCAGAATTTCAAAGGATGCGTGATTGTGGTGAGCCACGACCGTTATTTCATGGACAAAGTGGTAGACCATCTGTTAGTGTTCAACGGACAAGGGGACATCCGCGACTTTCCCGGCAACTATACACAATATCGCGACTGGAAAGATGCGAAAGTCCATCAGGAAAAGGAGAAAGAGAAAGAAGCCGCCAAGGCTCAGGAGGACAAGACGGCGAAGGTGCGTCTGAACGAAAAGCGGCGCATGTCTTTTAAGGAAAAACGCGAGTTTGAACAATTGGAGCAGGAGATAGCTGACCTGGAAACCGAAAAGAATGCAATTGAAGAGGCTTTGTGCAGCGGTACTTTGTCTGTGGACGAACTGACGGAGAAGTCGAAACGTTTGCCGGAATTGTCGGACTTGATTGACGAAAAAACATTGCGCTGGCTGGAGCTGAGTGAGATAAAATCGAACTGAAGTTCGAAATTGAAAATTAAGAATTAAAAATTAGAACTGAGAAAGTGGGAAATCTGACGAATTATCATAGCCATAGCCTTTATTGTGACGGGCGTGCCGGCATGGAGGACTTTGTGCGTTTTGCATTGAGTGAAGGTTTTACATCTTATGGCTTTTCATCGCATGCTCCATTGCCTTTTTCTACGGCATGGACTATGGAGTGGGATATCATGGACGGCTATCTATCTGAATTCCATCGTCTGAAGGAGAAGTATGCCGGACGTATCGAACTGTATATCGGTCTGGAGATTGATTATCTGAATGAAGCGAGTAATCCGTCCATCGCCCGTTTCAGGGAGTTGCCGTTGGACTACCGTATTGGTTCTGTACATCTTCTCTACAATGACAAAGGGGAAGTGGTGGATGTAGATGTACCTGCGGATACCTTTAAGACCATTGTAGACGGACATTTCTGCGGTGACTTGGAGCATGTGGTCCGTCTCTATTATGGTAGGTTGACGAGGATGCTCGAGCTGGGTGGTTTTGATATTGTGGGCCATGCCGATAAGATGCACTACAATGCAGCATGCTATCGCCCGGGATTGCTGGACGAGCCTTGGTATGATGAGCTGGTTAGGGCGTATTTCGCAGATATTGCCCGTCGCGGCTATCAGGTAGAGGTCAATACCAAAGCCTATCATGACCTGGGTACTTTTTACCCCAATGAGCGGTATTTCTCCTACCTGCATGATTTGGGTGTACGTGTGCAGGTGAACAGTGATTCACACTATCCGGAACGGATAAGCAACGGACGTCCCGAAGCTTTGTGTGCCTTGAGGAAAGCTGGATATGAATCGGTGATGGAACTACACGGAGGAGAATGGAAAGAGATGCCTATCGTGTTTTGAGTGAATAGGATACAAAAACTCCTGACTTGCCTTTTTGTAAAGGTAGTCAGGAGTTTTTTCTTTCTATTATGAACTATTCTGTTTTCAGTAAAAAGTCGTCAATCGCCTTTTTGTAGGTAGCCTTATCGGCTGCTCCGCGGAAGAGCTGAGGCTCTCCATTCATAGGGATGAATACAAAAAGAGGGATGCTTGTTGCATTGAACAACGCTGCCAGTTCCTTTTCCTTATCCACATTGACTTTGTAGACAACGATTTTATCGGCATACTCTTTGGCCAGTTCCTTCATAATGGGAGCCACCATGCGGCAAGGTCCGCACCAGTCGGCATATAAGTCTATGATGGCAGGCTTGTTTCCCTTGTATTTCCAGTCCTGGGATTTCTCATAGTCGAACACATCCTTGATGAACATGGCTTTGTTCATGACGATAACTTCTCCGTTTGTTTGAGCATAGGCCAGCATGCAGGAAAACACGAGGGCAACCATTGCTATAATCTTCTTCATTTCTTCTTGTTAAGAGTTTTGTTCTATAACGGCTTTCAAATCCTTACCGCTGATGACACCCGAATGGCGCCATACGGCTTCACCTTTCTTAAATACGATAAATGTCGGTACTGCTTGTATGCGGTAGAGGGCAGCAAGCTCTTCGTGCTGGTCTACATCTATTTTGGCGATACGGGCAGCATCTCCTATTTCGTTTTTGAGTTCCTCCAGTACCGGATGCATGGCCTTGCACGGGCCACACCAGGTTGCAAAGAAATCAACTAAAACGGGCTTTTCTGATTGTATCAATTCTTCAAACTTTTCCATAATTTTTTCCTTTCTGTTTTTATTTATTTGTAATGATAACAAAATAGGAGGAGGATTTGTTCGCTAAATCATTATTTAATCGTCATCTCTTCAATGAGATGCGAAGCTCCCGCGTATTTGTCGATGATGAACAAGGTGTAGCGGATGTCTACACATGCTGCTCGTTGGGAGGACGGACGGAAGGCAATGTCGCCAGTCAGACCTTCGTAATTGCGGTCAAAGCCGGTACCTATCAGTTCTCCTTTGGCATTGAACACTGGGCTGCCGGAGTTTCCACCGGTATTGTCTGTGTTGACAATGAAGCAGATGGGCATTTCGTCGTTCGGCATGGCATAACGTCCGAAATCCTTTGCCTGATACAGCTGTTTCAGTTTGGCGGGGACTACAAACTCCCAATTGTCGGGATCTTCCTTCTCCATAGCTCCTTTCAGAGTGGTGTAGTAATCATATTTCACACCGTCTGCCGGAGCGTAGGGGAGCACTTGACCGTAGGTCAGGCGCAAGGTGGAGTTGGCATCCGGATAGATGGGCTGGCCGTTGGCAAGCTTCATGTCCATCATTCCCTTTACCCATACCTTGTGGGCGGCATTGTAGTTTTTATTGGCATCCATCATGGCAATGGAGGTCTGAAGCAGGCCGTCTGTGATGGAATATTTCAGCAAGACCATCCAGTCTGTATTAATCTTGTAGAGGCTGGGCTTGCGGATGAACTTGGCAAAGTTCTCTTTGTTGCCGAAGATGGAATGTTCAAAGCAGGCGTCGATGAAAGCGTCGCTGTTGCCCTTGAAACGCTTGTCTATGATTTGGAAAATACCGATGCGTTGTTCGGCAGGGATATACTTCATGTAGATTTTCAGCATTTCCTTGCCAACGATACGTTCCACTTCGGGGAAGGGGACAGAGGCGAAGTAGCGGTCGGCTGCCTTCTGAAGGCTGTCTTTAGCTGCTGCAATCTGTTTCTTGTCCTTGTTCTTCAAGGCAGACACCAGTCTTGCGGTACTGGGGATACGCATGAAATCGAGTCCCGTCACCAGTGCTTCCTGAATGGCTTGCTGGTGGTAGAGGGCTGGACGGCGTTGCTTTACGATGGCGCGTATCTGGTCGAATGCCTGCTGATAGCTATTGTCGTTCAGCGAGCGTCCGCGTGCCAGGAGTGCCTCTTGCTGTGCACGTTTGGTGTCCAATACTTTCAGACGGACGAGACCTTCGTTCATACCAATGGCATTTTTCCAGTAGTTGGCAGAAGATGCATACTTGCTGGCATAGTGGATGCGTACGGCATCGTCTTGCAACATTTGTTTCATCAGAGCTTTCTGGCGGACATCGCGCACGTGGTGGCGCATGAAGTTGGTGGTTTGCATACGCTCTTCCACCTCGTCGGAAATCATGTAGCGCCAGTTGCGTCCGGGGAATCCCATGACGAAGGTAAAGTCGCCCTCGCGATAGCCGTCAAGGCTGATGGTGAGATGTTTCTTCACTTTTAGGGGAACGTTGTCTTTGCTGTAAGCGGCGGGTTTCCCGTCTTTGTCGGCATAGATGCGGAAGATGGAGAAATCTCCCGTGTGGCGGGGCCACATCCAGTTGTCGGTGTCTGCGCCGAACTTGCCGATGGAGGAGGGGGGAGCGCCTACCATGCGGATGTCGCTATAGGTGGTCTTTACGAACAGATAGTATCTGTTTCCACCGTAGAAGGCTTTCAGTTCCAGCTTGCGGCCGGGTGTCAGGGCGATGCCTTCGGACTTGGCGAAGCGGTCGGCTACTGTCTTCAGGTATTTGGGAGACAGATAATTGGTGCCGTTCGGGTCGTCGTCGGTTTTCAGTTGTTCGTTTACGTAGTCTGTCACGTCCAGTATCCGGTCGATGTAGGTGACGGTGAGTCCCTTGCAGGGAAGCTCCTCTTCGCGGGACATAGCCCAGAAACCGTCGGTCAGGTAGTCGTGTTCCACCGAGCTGTGTTGCTGTATGGCGCCATAGCCGCAGTGGTGGTTGGTCAGTACCAGGCCTTCGGCAGAGATGACTTCGCCGGTACAGCCACCGCCGAAATGCACCACGGCATCCTTCAGGGCAATGCCGTCGGGATTGTAGATTTGGTTGGTGGGGATGAGCAGTCCGAGTTCCGTCATGGCTACTTCGTTCTGCTTTTGCAGGTCGGTGAGCATCCACATACCTTCGTCGGCGTGTGCGGCAAGGACAGAAGATGTAATGAATAATGATAATAGGATTCTTTTCATGGTGATGTGCGTTAGAAGAGCATCTGAGAGGGGGCTATTCAGTATACGACTGAATAGGGTTAAGTATACGACTGAATGGCATTCACTATACGACTGAATGCCATTCAGTATGGGAGGTAATCTCTCAGAGGCTTTAATTTATTCTATAATGTTCATTTCTTTTATCAGATGACTGCAATTGCCCAGTTTGTCGAGGATGAAGAGCACGTAGCGTATATCCAGTGCAATGCAACGCTGCAGGTCATTGTTGAAGTTGATGTCACCGCTCAGAGATTCCCAGTTGCCGTCGAAAGCAGTACCGATGAGCTGTCCTTCGCCATTGATGACGGGGCTGCCGGAGTTACCGCCGGTGATGTCGTTCGTCGTGAGGAAGCAAACCGGCATGGTGCCGTCTGCCATGGCGTAGCGTCCGAAGTCTTTCTTTTGAATCAGTTCTTTCAGCTTGGCGGGTACCACGAATTCACGGTCTTCGGGATTCTCTTTTTCAAGGATACCGTCGGTAGTGGTATAGTAGTCGTAGTGTACGGCATCGCGTGGGCTGTATGATTTTACATTACCATAGGTCAGACGCATGGTGAAGTTGGCATCCGGATAGGAGGGGACGGGCTGTTTCATTTCACCCAAGCCACGGATGTAGGCCTTGTGGAGCAGTTCCATTCCGCTTTCCAGTTCCATGTATTGCTTTCCGAGTTCCTGCAGCTTTTCGTTCTTGGAGCGCGAGTAAGCCGTAGCAGGGTCTTTCTCGATGGCTTTCACGGTGGGCTTTGCCAGGAATTTATCCAGGTTCTTGCGGTTGGAGAGGATGGAGTTGTCGTAAATGTTGTCTACGTATGTGTTGTAGTCGCCCTTGAACTCTCCGTTGATGGTTTGGTAGAAGGAGGGCAGCTCGTCGGCGTTCAGTGCCTTGGCAAGGGCGGGCAGGATGGCTTTGGCTACGGCGCGGTCCACTTCGTGGTCGTAGTCTTTATTGTGGATACCATCGTATGCATTTTCCAACTGCTTCTTCGAAGCTTGCAGCAATGAGTCGTTCTTCTCTTCGAGCGCTTTCTTTATGTTATCCATGATAAGGTAGGTACTGCCGAATTCGATAGCACCGCGCAATGCTTCGTTGGTATAGTAGAGCTGGCGCAGCGTGGGGGTGCTTTTCTCGATGATGGCATCAATTTTCTCTACCACACCCTCGTATTCGGGTTTTCCTTGGGCAAAGGCGGCATACTTTTTCTCGATTTCGGCTTTGGCGCCCAACACGTCATTGTCGATGATTGCCTTGTTCATACCGATGGAGTTCTTCCAGTAGTTACTGCTTCCGGCAAACTTGCTGGCATACTGGATGCGGGTCTTGTCACTGGCATCCATATACTTGCGCAGCACTTCGAGGCGTACGCCGCGCATATCAATCATTGCCTGATTCACGGCGTTCATGCGTTGCTTCACTTCGCTCTGGGTGAGGTAACGTTCTGTGCTGCCGGGGAAGCCCATAATCATGGCGTAGTCACCTTCGTTCAGACCTTTGATGGAGATGGGCAGGAACTTCGGGGTTTTCAGGGGTACGTTGCTTTCACTGTATTCAGCCGGCTCTCCGTTGGCATCGGCATAGATACGGAACATGGAGAAGTCGCCCGTGTGGCGCGGCCACATCCAGTTGTCGGTCTCACCGCCAAACTTACCTACCGAGGAGGGAGGAGCGGCAACCATACGCACGTCGCTGTATACCTTATAATAGAACATATAGAATTTGTTTCCTGCATAGAAGGGGAGTGCGCGCACTTCAATGCCCGGTTTACCCTTCAAATCGCTCTTCTCCAGTTCCTCTTTTGCCAGTTTGTTGAGGAACGGGGAAGTCAGTGCATCGATTTCCGTCACTTCGCCTGCCTTTATTTTAGCGTTGACAAGGTCGGTGATGTCTACAATGCGGTGCACGAAACGGAATTTCAATCCCGGGGTGGGCAGTTCTTCACTGCGGTTCATGGCCCAGAAACCATCTGTCAGATAATCGTGTTCCACGCTGCTGTGCTGCTGTATGGCACCGTATCCGCAATGGTGATTGGTCAGAATCAGTCCTTCCGGAGAGATGATTTCGCCGGTACAGCCACCGCCAAAGATACCTACAGCATCTTTCAGTGACACGCCGTTGGGATTATAAAGGTCGTCAGCCTCCAGCTTCAGTCCTTGCTTTTTCATCATGTCGATGGAGTTCTGCTGCTTCATCAGTTGCAACAACCACATTCCTTCGTCTGCACGCGCAGAGCAGACTGTCAGTGCGGCAATGGCCGCAAGCAAACCTTTCTTAAATGTAATCTTCATATAATCAATTATTAAGTAATGTCTTTGAATTTCATTGTCATCGCTTGTGGGCTTATGGCTTTATGGCATTGTTTCTTATTGCTTCCATAATGTTTGCAGGCGGACGCCGGTTCATCAGTTCGTTCTTCATAAAGTCCATGTATGGGGCTGCGTGACTGAAGAACTTATGATATCCTGCACAAAGGTAATTCAGTCCCGGCTCTCCGTCGGCTGTACGTGCAAAACGGTTCTTTGGACATTCGCCGTTGCAGGCAAACAGCCATTCGCACTCCCTGCATTGGGTGGGGAGAGATTGTTGCTTCATCAGTCCGAAGGCTTGTTGCCGTTCTCCGTACATCATCTCCACCAGTGTATTCTGATGGATGTTGCCCAGTTTATATTCGGGGAAAACAAAATGGTCGCACGCATATACGTCTCCGTTGAACTCCATGACGCCTGCATGGCCGCAAGTCTTTGCCATGGAACATACACCCGGTTGTTCGCCTATCCAGTTGGCAAGGGTAGAGTCGAATAACTGTATGTAGTAAGTACCCACGTCCTGCTTTACCCATTCGTCGAACAAGGCGCATAGGAAGTCTCCCCATTGTTCCGGCGTGACGGAAAAGTCTGCCAGCTGCGTGCTCTTTTCCTTGTCTGCCAGGGAGGCAAGATGGCGTCCGTCCCCATGAGGGGCAATGCGCTCCACGATGGGGGCAAACTGGATGTAATGGCATCCTATCTCCTTGAAGAAATTATAGAAGTCCAGCGGATAGTCGGCGTTGTAGTCATTGACCACTGCCATTCCGTTCCATTCCACACCGTGCTTTTTCAGCAGGTTGATGCCCTGCATCACCTTGACGAAAGAGGGCTTGCCCTGCTTGTTCTTCCGGTATTCGTCATGGAACTCCTGAGGCCCGTCTATGGAGACACCCACCAGCCAGTTGTTTTCTTTGAAAAACCGGCACCATTCATCGGTCAGCAACGTGCCGTTGGTCTGTATGCAGTTGTCTATGGTGCGTCCGTTGGCATATTTCTTTTGCAGCTCCATGGCACGTTTGTAGAAAGAGAGCGGACGCATCAGCGTCTCTCCGCCATGCCAGGTGAACAGAACCTGGGGCATGGTCTGCGAGTTGATGTACTCCTCGATGAACTTTTCCAGCAGTTCCTCGCTCATCACATGCTTGGGGTTGTCTCTATATAGTTTGGATTTCTCCAGATAATAGCAATAATCGCATGCCAGATTGCATACCGCACCTACCGGTTTCAGCATTACATAGAGCGGTTTGGCAAAAGGTGCATAGGTTGACATGTATATTTTCTCTATTTTTATGATTTATAATTGTGCAAAAATACGTAAACCGAATGAAAAATCCTTTCTTTCTATTCGGTTTATAAGGAATATTAATACCTTTGCTGGGTGTAATTCAAAAATCGTTTCTTGCATGATTAGAATGAGTGTGAACCGCATTTTACCCTTTTTGCTCCTGCTTGTGCTCTTTACTTCTTGCAACCGCAAGTATAAGATAGAGGGCAGTTCCTCGGTAACCAGCCTTGACGGAAAGATGTTGTTCCTCAAGACGCTTCGGGACGGGCAATGGGTGAACGTCGACTCGGCAGAGGTTATCCATGGGCATTTCAAGATGAAAGGCCGGGCCGATTCCGTGATGATGGTGACTCTTTATATGGACCACGAGGGCATTATGCCTTTGGTGCTGGAAGACGGCAAAATCGTGGTTTCCATCTCCAATACTCAGTTGATTGCCAAAGGGACTCCTTTGAATGACAAACTGTACGAGTTCATAGACAAGCGCAATTCCCTGGAAGTGAAGATAGAGGAGCTGGAACGGAAAGAGGCGCGTATGGTGCTGGACGGTGCCAATCTGGATGACGTGCATGGGCAGTTGGCAAAGGAAGGCGAAGTACTTGTGAAGGAGATGAACGACTACGTCCGGCAGTTCATTGTAGATAACTTTGAGAATGTGCTGGGCCCCAGTGTATTCATGATGATGTGCAGCACACTGCCCTATCCGGTGATGACTCCGCAGATTGAGGACATCATGAGAACTGCTCCCTTGTCTTTTAAAGAGAATACTTTGGTGAAGGATTTCCTTACAAAGGCGAAGGAGAACATGCAGCTGATTGAAGAGCAGAAACGCATGAAGCAAAATGCTTCTGTAGGAGGACAGAAATAAACAGGAATGAGTTGATAATGACAAACGGGAATGCCTGAATATCCTATCAAGATATTCAGGCATTCCCGTTTGTCATTATGTCTTTATCTGTCCTGGTCTTCGTTCTTCACCATCCCTTTATACTTTTCCGGCAATGCACTCTCCACCGCCGCATAAGCCTCGTTCATGCTTGCCTTGATGTTTTCTGCCCCTTTCCCTTTGGGAGGAATAGGTTCATGGATGGTCAGTATCATCCGGTGACGGTGTATCCACTTTCCGGTGCGTGGAAGAATCTCGAACGAGCCGTCTATAGTGACGGGCACCACTTCCAGTTGCAGTTCATCTGCCAACTGGAAAGCACCTCTCTTGAAGTACCCCATGTGTCCCGTGAAGGTACGTGCCCCTTCGGGAAATACTACCAGTGACACGCCGTCTTTCAAAGATGATTCTGCCTGCCGCATGGTGGCAAGCACCTTCTTGGGGCTGGAACGGTCGACGAAGATATGTCCTGCGCTCTCGCATGCCTTGCCGACAAACGGGATTTTGCGCAGGCTCTTCTTCATCATCCATTTGAAGTTCCGTCCCAGGAATCCGTATATCAAGAATATGTCGAAGGCACCTTGGTGATTGGGCACAAACACGTAGGAAGTACGTTTGTGTATTTTCTCCCTTCCATGTACCTCCACCGGAATAAGCAGTATATAGCAGATGAGCTGTGACCAGATTTTACCGGGATAGTAACCCCAGATATGCGCTCCTCCTATCAGCGAACCGATGATGGTGACCAATGCTGTAAGGATAGTCAGTACCAATAAAATGGGCAACGCAAAGCAAACCTGATAAATAATATAAAGTATCTTCATAGGTGTCGGATTTTTTATTGCTACAAAGATATACCTTTTTCTTATTTCGTCACTCTTTCTCTCTTACTAATTTTAGTACTGTAATTTCCGGCCATGCCCCGAACCGGAACGGCAGTCCTACATAGCCGATGCCAATATTTACGTACAAAGCCCTCTTGCCTTCGTAGTACATTCCTCTCCATTCCGGATAGATAAGTTCGGCAAGGGAATGTCCGAACAAGATGCCTTGCATGGCGTGGGTGTGTCCTGCAAGCATCAGTGAAATATCCGATTGGGGCAGTACCTCGCGCCTCCAGTGGGTAGGGTTATGGCTGAGCAATATTTGGAACATTCCCTCCGTGCCCTGCATGGCTTGCGGCAAGTCTGCAAATTGGGAGAAAGGAGGCTCCCCGTCGTTTTCCACACCGATGAGGGCTATGCTGTCACCTTTGTGATGAAGGATGTCATGCTCATTGTTCAGCAGTTTCCATCCCATTGCTTTCTGCTGCCGGATTAAATAGTCCAGATTGGCGATTTCTGCTTTCGGGCTTTGCCAGTGATAGTATGAGCCATAGTCATGGTTGCCGAGGATGGAGTATACTCCGTCCGGTGCGTATAGTTGGGAGAGTATTTCTTGGAAACCATCCAGTTCGTGGCTCTGCTGGTTCACGAGGTCACCGGTGAAGACAATCAGGTCCGGCTTCTGTCCGTTGACTAAATCGACCAGCTGTTTGATGGGGTCCGGATTGCCTTGCCAACTGCCGATGTGTATGTCCGATATTTGCACGATGCGGTAGCCGTCGAAACCTTCCGGAATATTTGCAGAACGGTATTCCACTTCTTTTGTATCGAAACGGGTGATGCCTGCCAGGGTACCGTAAAGGATATTGAAGAAGCTGACGACAGCCAAAACCAGTCCTATAGCGGTGAACGGGCTGCGGGGACAACGACGGATGATGAAGTGCGCCAGTACTCCCACCAGCGAGCAAAGCATGAATATGGTTTTTGGAAAGACAAACAGCATGATGGTAATTGCCAGTCTGCCTATGGCCTGCGTATGGTTTGACATCGCATTGTCGCCCGTAAGGAACATGAAGTAAACATAGCCTGCCGCTAATAGCAAGGTGGGAAGCCAATAAAGGCAGTGAAGGACTGCCTTTCTGGTTTTTCTTACTACATAAACCAAGTAAATGTAAAGGTCGGGGATGAGAAGGAAAAGGATGAAAACAAGAGTTACTCGGTGCATATATCTTTCAATTCTTCAATGTTCTTTTTAATATTGTCCAGATGTTTGTAAATCACTTTTTTGTAGAGAATATAGATAATTAGCGCGTCAAATACTACGAAAAGGGTAATCAGTAGGGCTTGTACGCTGGCTGGTGCCAGATGATATTCCATCACCCAATAGTTGAGGATATTGAAAAGGATAATCCAAATGGAGATGCCCATCACTTCATATCTGGTCCATTGGCGGAAGGTGGTCATACGGCGACTGACTTCGGCAACCCCCATTTCATCAATACGCGTGTCCTTGTTCCAGCGGTATGTTTTCCAGTCCCACCACATGCCTATGAGGATGCTTATAGCGATGAATCCCAGTAAAGCGACAATCTTGCCTTGCAGCTGCTCATTGAAGCCGAAGGTGGGCAGCAACAGCCATATAAGCAGAAGGGCTGCCAGACCTACCGCTCCCATTCCGATAGAGAAACGCTGTATGACTACGAGTCGTCCCAGACTTTTGCGGGTATTGGCCTTGTAGCCGGCAATCAGTTCGGTAATCTGCTGTTCGTCAGCAATCGGTTCTTTCTGCAACTGTTCATTCAGTGCGTTCCATGATTTCTTCAGTTCATCCAGTTCCATATATTTATTCCTCCTTATTCATTTTTTTCAATTTGTCCTTGATGCGGCTGAGCTTGGTGGCAACATTAGTCAGGGTCAGCCCGGTGATTTCGGCAATCTCTTCGTAGCTTTTCTCTTCCAGATAGAGCAGGATGATGGATTTTTCCAATTGTCCCAGCCGGTTTATCATCCGGTAGAGTTGCCGTAGCATGGCTTGTGTCTCGTCGGTTTCTTCAGTCCGGTCGGCTTCCTGGGTGAGGGTGACGATTTCGGGGATGTTCTTTTCTTTGCGGATAAAGCTGATGCACGTGTTCAGTGCGATGCGGTAAATCCATGTGGAAATCTTACACTCCCGCCGGAACTTGGGAAATGCTTTCCATAAGTTGAGCACCACTTCCTGATACAGGTCGTTGAGGGTAGCATTGGGCGTGGTGTACAGATAGCACACCTTATATATCACGCGCTCATACTCCCGTATCACGGATACAAACTCTTGTTCTGCATTTTCCATCTTTTAGCTTCTTTCGAATTGCTTTTGCACTGTTAGTCGTATTGTGTGGCGATAAATCACAGTTCAAAAAGGATTATTTTAATGTGTTAATGTGCCTATATGCTAATGTGCCAATGACCTGCGGCATGGTAGCACAATATACATATAGCGCAGCCAATTGGCACATTAGCATATAGGCACATTAGCACATTATTCATATTGTAGTGGCTAAAAACTTCCGCATATCCCTTATTGGCATTCCCCGGCGGCGGGCGTAGTCGTCCAGCTGGTCTTCTCCAATCTTGCCCACTGAAAAGTATCGGGATGCGGGATGTGCCAGCATCATGCCGCAGACGGAGGAGTGAGGGTGCATGGCTCCATGTTCAGTCAGCGTGATGCCTATCTGCTTCATGCCGAGCAGTTCGTCCAGCAGGAAATTCACGGATTGGTCGGGTAGGGAGGGGTATCCCACAGCGGGGCGGATGCCTTGGTATTTCTCGACCAGCAGATCCGGAATGGACAAGGATTCGTCGGGGGCATACCCCCAAGCCTCCTTGCGGACATATTCGTGCATCTTTTCTGTGGCGGCTTCGGCAAGGCGGTCGTTCAGAGTCTGTACAAGGAGATGTTTGTAAGGGTCGCTTTTATAAGTCTCTTCGGCCTCTTCACTGATGGTGGAGGCGAAAAGTCCTACGATGTCGGGCGTGCCTGAAGAGAGGGGACGTACAAAATCGCTCAGACAGAGAAATGGACCGCCATCGGGTTGGGGTGTCTGCTGGCGGAGCAGTGGGAAGGTTGTTCCTTCTATCAAGAGGTTATCTCCGTCTGCATTTGCCTGGCAAAGCCTGAAGATGCAATGGATGGAGATTGTTTCGTCCAGTCGGCCGAGCATTCTATTGGCTTCCTTGAAGAGCTGCATGGCTTCGGAAGCTTTGGTACGTTCCTCCTCGGGAAAGGTTGTCAGCCAAAGTGCACGGCAGGAATCGCAGCCATGGATGTTGGCAATAGCCGCAAAGCGAGGCTGGAAGCCCCAGGCATGGAAGAAATAAATCCAGTTGATGTAAGGGGTTACTTCATGAATCCGATACGAAAGCAATTCATGCCCCGGTGCCAGTATTGTCCTTTTCATCCCATTTAATCCTTAATCCCTAATCCTTAATTCCTAGCCTTCACTCCCCAAATCTCAGTTCCTCGCCACGATAAGCGTCGTCCACCATGCCGTCACTATAAACGGGATGTCCGTTGGCAAAAGTCCTTTCCACTTTCCAGTTGAAGGTATGCCCTTCCAATGGGCTCCAGCCGCATTTGCTCAAAACTTTGTCGGCTGTCACTTCCCACGGGGCATCGGGGCGTACCAGCACAAGGTCTGCCCGGTAACCTTCACGGATATAGCCGCGCTCGTTGATGCGGTAGATTTGTGCGGGAGCATGGCACATCTTTTCAACGATGGTCTCGAGTGTGAATACTCCCTCATCCACCAGTTGCAACATGCTGACAAGTGAGAACTGTATCATCGGCATGCCGGACATGGCCTTCAAGGCACCTCCTTCTTTTTCGGAGAGCAGATGGGGCGCATGGTCGGTGGCTATAACGTCTATCAGGCCGGAGTTGACGGCTGCACGCAGGGCATCGCGGTCGGCTTGCTTCTTAATGGCAGGATTGCACTTGATACGTGTGCCCAACGTGCGATAGTCACTGAGCGTGAAGAGGAGATGGGCAACGCATGCTTCGGCGGTGATATGCTTCTCGGAAAGTGAATAGTCATTGAACAGTTGCAGTTCCTTGGCTGTGGACACATGCAGAATATGCAGCCGTGCACCGGCAATCCTTGCCAGCCGTACTGCCAGTTCAGAGGATGCATAGCATGCTGCCGAAGAGCGGATGTAGGGATGCTTGCCTATGGGAATATCATTCTCTCCGGCAAACATTTCCTTATACTTGGCAATATTGTTCTTGATGGTTTCCTGGTCTTCGCAGTGGGCGGCAATCAGCATGTCTGTACCGTTGAAGATGTTCAGCAGGCTGTTCATCTTGTCTACCAGCATGTTTCCGGTACTGGAACCCATGAATAGCTTGATGCCGCAGACGCGGTGCTTGTCCAGCTTGCCGAATTCGCTGTAATTGTCGTTTGTAGCACCGAAATAGCAGGAATGGTTTACGATACACTTCTCGTTCAGTAAATCAAGTTTGGCGTTCAAGGCATCCAGCGTAGTGGTCACCGGATTTGTATTGGGCATATCCATGATGGAGGTTACACCACCTGCGGCAGCCGCACGGCTTTCGGTGAGGATGTCCGCTTTGTGGGTCAGCCCGGGATCGCGAAAATGTACATGGTCGTCGATGATGCCAGGCAACAGATAGCATCCGGTGGCATCTATGGTCTCGTCACAAGGGGCGGAGAGAGGTTTCCAGTTGGTCAGTACCTCTGCAATGCGCCCGTCTTCTATCACTACGGAACCTTTCACGGATTGTCCTTCGTTGACAATCGTAGCGTTATGTATCAATGTTCTTTTCATATCTTCCTAATATTTGTAGTAAACCCCTATCACTCTATCACCCATTACTTCATCTCCTTATCTACGGTAGGATATTTATGGAACCAACTGTTCCATTTCAACCGAATCACTCCGAATACGGCTTCACCAAAAATACTGCTGTTCATTTTGGAGGTGCCCAGTTCGCGATTGATGAAGATGACAGGCACTTCCTTTACCTTGAAGCCGCATTTGTAGGCGGTGAATTTCATTTCTATCTGGAAGGCGTATCCTTTGAAGCGGATGCCGTCCAGATTGATAGTCTCCAATACCCGGCGGCGGTAACATACAAATCCGGCTGTAGTATCGTGGATGGGCAGCCCGGTGATGAAGCGTACATACTTGGAGGCAAAATAAGACATCAGTACACGTCCCATGGGCCAGTTCACTACGTTCACACCACTCACATAACGTGAACCGATGGCTACATCGGCACCCTCTTCGGAGCAGGCGCGGTAGAGTCGCGGCAAGTCTTGGGGATTGTGGCTGAAGTCGGCATCCATTTCGAATACATACTCATAACCTCGTTGCAATGCCCACTTAAAGCCGGCTATGTAGGCTGTACCCAGTCCTAACTTTCCTTTGCGCTCCACCATGAAGAGGCGTTCGGGAAACTCCTGCTGCAAGGTCTTTACAATGGCAGCTGTTCCGTCGGGCGAACCGTCTTCAATGACAAGGATGTGAAAACCATGTTTCAGAGCAAAAACGGCACGGATGATATTTTCTATATTCTCCCGTTCATTGTAGGTGGGGATGATGACAATGCTGTCTGATGTTTGCATACTTATAGGTAATGGGGGTTATAACTGGGAACAAATGTAATACATTTCTTTTTTATCTGGCAGCATTTTCACACAAATCTTGATTTTGCAAAGTTCTGGCGCCACGACTCTTTCATTTATGTAGCTCCTTCTAACTCCTGACTATAAGGAATGCAGGTTAAATCAAAGAACCATATGCTTGACTTTGAACTTTAGCCTCAATCTTTAGCTATTCCCGTTTCAATCATTAACAGAAAACATTCAAACTATTAAAGAAAAACTTTCGAAGTATAAAGGATAAAGTGGGTAGATATAGGGAGAAAAAGTGCTCTTCAGTCTTGGTCTGTCTATCCCAAGCCTTGGGATAGACAGACCAACCCCTGGGATACATGTCCGCAGGCTGGGGATAAACTTTGTGTAACATAACTCCTGAATAGGGATTGTGCAGGCTGTGTTATTCATAATTGGAGGAAAAGAAGTTTCATTGCCTTCCCCGATAAATAGGGCGATACAGAAAAAAGGTGAAGGATGTGCAGGCTGACAGCAGAAAGATTATTTCAGAGAACATAGTTGCCGACAGGTCAAAGCTAAAGATTATTTGTGTATTTTTGCACCGAATTTATTTCGGTAGGATACCTTATGAGAGGCAATACCGGGGGAAAAAGCGCAAAGCAATGAATATAACTGAACTGCAACAATCTTATGCTTCCCATCCCAATGTAGAGGGGGTGTGCAGGCTTCTGAAAGATAACTCTGTCCGTCACCTATATTGCGGAGGTTTATATGCCTCTGCCGCTTCTTTGTTTTCGTCTGTATTGGTTCAGCGGGCTACTTGTCCGCTCGTTTTCATTCTGGGCGATATGGAGGAAGCCGGTTATTTCTATCATGATTTGACGCAGATATTGGGGACAGAGCAGGTATTGTTTTTTCCTTCTTCGTTCCGCCGCGCCATCAAGTACGGGCAGAAGGATGCGGCAAACGAAATACTCCGTACAGAAGTGCTGAGTCGCCTGCAAAAAGGAGAAGAGGGGCTTTGCGTGGTGACCTATCCGGATGCGCTGGCCGAAAAGGTGGTCTCTCGTAAGGAACTGGGAGAGAATACACTGAAACTGCATGCAGGCGAGAGGGTGGATATGAACTTCGTGACGGACGTATTGCGCAGCTACGGTTTCGAATATGTGGACTACGTCTACGAGCCGGGGCAGTATGCCGTTCGTGGCAGTATTATCGACGTCTTTTCCTTCTCTTCCGAATATCCCTTCCGTATAGACTTTTTCGGCGATGAGGTGGAAAGCGTCCGTACCTTCGAGGTGGAAACACAGCTCTCGAAGGAGAAGAAAGAAAGCATCGTGATAGTTCCCGACTTGAGCCATAGCCTGGAAAAAAAGGGAAGCGGCGGCATGGTGTCGTTCCTCGATTTCCTTCCGTCGGACAGCTTGCTTGCCATGCGCGATTTTCTCTGGCTACGCGAACGCATCCAGACCGTGCACGACGAATCGCTCACCCCACAGGCCATCGCCGCCCGTGAGTCGGAGGAGAATGGAGCCATCACGCTGGAAGGCAAGCTGATTGATGGTGGCGAGTTCACCCTGCGCGCCCTCGATTTCCGCCGGATGGAGTTCGGTAACAAGCCAACCGGAACGCCGGATGCTACCGTCTCGTTCCATACTACGGTACAGCCTATCTTCCATAAAAACTTCGACATGGTGGCAGAGAGTTTCCGCGAATACCTCTCCCGTCACTACACCATCTACATATGCAGCGACAGCCTGAAACAGACCGACCGCATCCGTGCCATCTTTGAGGACCGTGGAGACAACATATCCTTTACCGCCGTGGAACGGACGCTGCACGAAGGCTTTGCCGACGACACTTTGCGTATCTGCGTCTTTACCGACCATCAGCTGTTCGACCGCTTTCACAAGTATAACTTGAAGAGCGACAAGGCACGCAGCGGCAAGGTGGCCTTGAGCCTGAAGGAGCTGAACCAATTCACCCCCGGCGACTATGTGGTGCATACCGACCACGGTGTGGGGCGTTTTGCCGGACTGGTACGTATCCCCAACGGTGATACCACGCAGGAGGTGATGAAGATTGTCTATCAGAACGAAGATGTGGTGTTTGTCTCCATCCACTCTCTGCACAAGGTTTCCAAGTACAAGGGAAAGGAGGGTGAAGCGCCTCGCCTCAACAAGCTCGGCACCGGAGCTTGGGAGAAGCTGAAAGACCGCACCAAGACGAAGATAAAGGATATTGCCCGCGACCTGATAAAACTCTACTCGCAACGCCGCGAGGAGAAGGGGTTCCAATACAGTCCCGACAGCTTCCTGCAACGGGAGTTGGAAGCCTCCTTCATCTATGAGGATACCCCCGACCAAAGCAAGGCTACTTCCGACGTGAAGGCCGACATGGAGAGTGCCCGTCCGATGGACCGCCTGGTGTGCGGTGACGTGGGCTTCGGCAAGACGGAGGTGGCTGTTCGTGCCGCTTTCAAGGCTGTGGCGGACAATAAGCAGGTGGCTGTACTGGTGCCCACTACCGTACTTGCCTATCAGCATTTCCAGACCTTCAAGGAGCGCTTGAAAGGCTTGCCTTGCCGGGTGGAGTATCTGAGTCGTGCCCGCACCGCTGCTCAGGCAAAGGCTGTAGTGAAAGGGCTTGCCGAAGGGGAAGTGAATATTCTTATCGGTACCCACCGTATCCTGGGAAAAGACGTTAAGTTCAAAGACCTTGGTTTGTTGATTATTGATGAGGAGCAGAAGTTCGGCGTCTCCGTCAAGGAGAAACTCCGCCAATTGAAGGTGAATGTGGATACGCTGACCATGACGGCTACACCCATTCCCCGTACCTTGCAGTTTTCGCTGATGGGTGCGCGCGACTTGAGCGTCATCCAGACACCGCCGCCTAACCGCTATCCCATCCAGACGGAAGTGCACACCTTCAACGAGGAAATCATTGCCGACGCCGTCAATTTTGAGATGAGCCGTAACGGGCAGGTATTCTTCGTGAATAACCGTATTTCCAATCTGTTTGAGTTGAAGGCCATGATAGAGCGGCACATTCCCGACTGCCGTGTCTGTATCGGACACGGACAGATGGAGCCTGCCGAACTGGAGAAGATAATCTTTGATTTCGTCAATTACGATTACGATGTGCTGCTTGCCACTACCATCATCGAAAGTGGCATCGACATACCCAATGCCAATACCATTATCATCAACCAGGCGCAGAACTTCGGCCTCAGTGACTTGCACCAGATGCGCGGACGTGTGGGGCGGAGCAATAAAAAAGCTTTCTGTTACCTGCTGGCACCGCCTTTGTCCTCCCTTACTCCCGAAGCAAAACGACGCCTGCAAGCCATCGAGAACTTCTCCGACCTGGGCAGTGGCATCCACATTGCCATGCAGGACCTTGACATCCGTGGCGCAGGCAATATGCTCGGTGCTGAACAGAGTGGTTTCATTGCTGACTTGGGCTACGAGACGTATCAAAAGATTCTCTCCGAAGCTGTGCACGAACTGAAGACCGACGAGTTTGCCGACCTTTATGCCGAAGAACTGAAAGCAGACGGAGGCGTCATCAGTGGAGAACAGTTTGTCGACGAATGCCAGGTGGAAAGCGACCTCGAACTTCTGTTGCCTGCCGATTACGTGACTGGCAGCAGCGAGCGTATGTTGCTCTATCGCGAGTTGGACGGATTGACACTCGACAAGGATGTGGATGCTTTCCGTTCCCGCCTCGAAGACCGCTTCGGCCCGATTCCTCCCGAAACGGAAGAACTGCTGCGCATCGTTCCCTTGCGACGCCTGGCTGCCCGCCTCGGCGTGGAGAAAGTCTTTCTGAAAGGTGGGCGCATGTCCCTGTTCTTCGTCTCCAATCCGGACAGCCCGTACTATCAGAGCCAGGCTTTCGGTAAGGTCATTGCCTACATGATGAAGTACACCCGGCGTTGTGACCTGCGCGAACAGAACAACAAACGGAGTATGTTGGTGAAGGATGTCAAGACGGTAGAAGAAGCTGTCTGTGTGTTGCAGGAGGTAGTGGCAATGCAGGTGGAAGAGTAAACTGTTGCCACTCCTGCCACTAACGTCCGAACTGCAAGGCGAATCCCAAATTGAAGAAAGTGATGTTGTTTTTGAACCAGCTATGGTCTACTCCGTCATCATACCCGTCTGTGTTATAAAGTCGTGCATCGGGGTTGGCAAACCAGTCTGCTGTCAGGAAATCACAGCGAATCATGCCCGAGAGTTTACGGCTGATGCGGAACTCATAGCCTGCTGCGAAAGTTATTCCACAATATCCTTTATGGAAAAGGTGTCCGTTCCGTTCACCGCGTTTATATGTCCGTTCCTGATAGTTCATATACCCGATGCCGAACGAGAGGAACAGTCCTTGATTCCCGTTGCTCCACAAGGGCCGGTATGTGATGTTGGGGCGTATGCAGTGCAGATGTGCCTTATCCGGCAGGCGTGCCATGCGTAGATAGTCATATTGAAGTCCTGCGGCAAATAGGGGCGTGATGTAGTAGCGGCCTTCTGTCATCAGGTCATATCCCACCCGGTTGCCATTCTTGCTGAAGAAGTCGTTACGGTTTCCCTCTACATGAGGTAAGGATACACCGCCACCGAAGATGATACTGTAATTTTGCGGCAGGCATTCGCTTTGTGCCAGCAGACCTGTCGCTCCAATGGGGAGTAGGGATAGGCAGAGGAGGAGGAATCGTTTCATGCAGTTGCTGTGAGTTTCTTGGAAATATCGTATTTTTATCGTTTCCCGTATAGCTTGTCTATCAAATCCGTCCGTCCTATCCGGCGCAGTTCGTTTATGATGTTCCTGCGCTCTTCGGGTTTGTACCAGAAGAAGAATTGGCGTTGAGCCAGTTTCTCGCGCTGCGTTTTGGCACTGAATACCGGTTCCAGCGTATAAGGATGGAAGCCCGTGTACCATGCTTCGGTGGCAACGGTCATGGGAGTAGGGGTAAAGTCTTGCACTTGTTCCAGATGGAAGTCCAGTCGCTTGGTGATGACGGCAAGTTCTGCCATATCTTCCTCCTTGCATCCGGGATGGCTGCTGATGAAATAAGGAATAAGCTGCTGGCGTAGTCCTTCTTCATGGTTAATCCTGTCGAATATCTTCTTGAACTCACCGAACTGGCTGAACGGAGGCTTGCGCATGATGTTGAGCACGCGGTCTGACGTATGCTCCGGTGCTACCTTCAGGCGACCGCTGACATGGCGGGCAATGAGCTCGCGGGTATATTCCTGCGTACTTTTGTTAGTGTTCGGGTCCTTGCTCTGGTGCAGCAGCAGGTCATAGCGTACACCGCTGCCAATGAAGGACTTCTTGATGCCGGGCAGGGCATCTACGGCATGATAGATGTCGAGCAGCGGACGGTGGTCCGTATTCAGGTTGGGGCATACCTTGGGGTAGATGCACGACGGGCGTTTGCATTTCCTGCAGACGGCCTCATCCCGTCCCTTCATGCGGTACATATTGGCCGACGGGCCTCCCAAATCGCTCAAATAACCCTTGAAGTCTGGCAGCTCCGTGATGGCTTTCACCTCTTTCAGAATGCTCTCCTTGCTGCGGCTTACGATGAATTTGCCCTGGTGTGCGGAGATGGTGCAGAAGGCACATCCTCCGAAACATCCGCGATGCAGGTTGACGGAGAACTTTATCATGTCGTATGCCGGAATACGTTTTCCCTTGTATTTGGGATGGGGTAGGCGCGTGTATGGCAAGTCGAAAGAACGGTCGAGTTCAGCTTCCGTCAAAGGGGGATAGGGAGGATTGACTACTACCGTCAGCTTGCCGCTCTTTTGCAAGATGCGGGATGCTGTATATTTGTTGCTTTCCTCCTCGATATGACGGAAGTTGGCAGCTTCTTTCTTTTTATCTTTCAGACATTCTTCATGGGAAAAGAGGGTGATATCCCCTTCTTGTACCACTACTTCCTTGTCAAGGTAAACCATTTGGGGAATATCGGCGATGAGCTTTTTGAAGCTTGGGGCGTCCATCTGTGTCTGTTGGCGTTTCAGCCTTTCCGCAAGTTCCACCACCGGTTTCTCTCCCATACCGTAGATGAGTGAGTCGGCTCCGCTGTCGAGGAGGATGCTGGGGCGTACACGGTCCTGCCAATAGTCATAGTGCGTCAGGCGGCGCATGCTTGCCTCGATGCCGCCCAGTACGACGGGGACATCGGGGAATAGCTTCTTTAATATCTGGGTATATACAATGGAAGGGTACTCCGGACGCATATCCGGACGTGCATCCGGGGTATAGGCGTCATCACTGCGCAAGCGTTTGTTGGCAGTATATTTGTTGACCATCGAATCCATACAGCCGGGACTGATGCCGAAGAACAGACGGGGACGTCCCAGTTTTTTGAAGTCGCGCAAGTCGTCGCGCCAGTTGGGTTGGGGGATGATGGCTACGCGCAATCCTTCTGCTTCGAGGATGCGGCCTATGACAGCGGCTCCAAAAGAAGGGTGATCCACGTAGGCGTCACCGCTGAAAAGTATTACATCCAATTCGTCCCAACCACGCAGTTCTACTTCTTTCTTGGTAGTAGGAAGCCAGTCTGTAAGGCGATATTCTTTCATTTGCACATTAAAAACTGTAATGTCATCCGTTCTCCGTCGTAAATCTCACGGAAGCCTATCTGCTGCTCGGAAAGATACTCTTTCATGTCATTGAAGGCAGCAGCGTCGTCCATGATGATTTCCAGCTTCTCGCCTTTTCCGGCCTCGCACATGGCCTTGATGGCAGGGATTAAAGGGCTGTAATGCTGTTGTCCGCAGGTGTCGATGGTTTTCATTTATTCTTCTTCTATGGTGTCTTGTTGGGAAAGCCATTGCAGATAGAGCTTGATGAGCTGTTGTAGTCCGAAGGCCTTCATGTTGTTGTGATAGATAACGTCGATACAGAGGTCGAGCAGATCTTTGCTGTCCTCCTCTTGCGCGGCGATGAGGGAGCGGATGTTCAGTTTCAACTTGTCGAGCACGGTTTCGTCCACAATACCGTTGCTGTCGATGAGATGGCGGAAGAGGCCGTATTTCTCGATGGTGGCAAGGTTCTCTTCAGAAACTTCTAAACTACGGGTTCCGCTGGGGTTGGCTTGTATAGTGTACATGATGTTTAATGTTTAGTGGTTAATGTTTAATGATTAATGGAAGCAAAGATAGTTTTTTCACTACAGATTACACAGATTTCCACGGATTATTTATAGGGATTGCTATTTTGTCTGTGTTAATCTGTGTAATCTGTGGTGAGAAAGCGGAGTATGGAGGCCATAATTGCATTTCTGGATGTTTCTTCCCGGATGCTTTCAAAAGGGAATCCCATGACAAAAGTGCGATAATCGTTGCCTTGATAGGCTACGGCGGCGGGTGTGTTGCTGATGGCATAGGTCATGACTGGAAAAGCGGGAGACATGGGCAGGATGCAATCAGGGGAAGTGACCGGATAGCTTTGCTCATTCGGCAGGCGGGGAAGGGTGAAGGTATGCCCCAGTCCCCGGACAGCGATTTTGTCCCCGTCTGTTTTCAGAGAGTTGCCATGCCGGTACTTCAAGATATTCTGAATAAATTCTTTATTGCCCTGCGAGCTGTCCATATCGCTGCCTACGTAGGCACCGCTGACCAGGAGATGACCTCCCGACTGGCAATAGGAAGTCAGTATGCGCTGCATGGGCGAGGAGAATGTTTTGTAGTAGGTATTGCGTGCCGGATTGCTGGAATTGTCTTCTTTCTCAAGTCCGAGGATATAGTCCACTATCGGATAATCCTCTAATGAGAGGATGCCCTTTTCCACAGCCTCGTCGCTGCATGAGACGAAGCTGTAATTTCCGGCTGCCTGGATGGCTTTGCCATGTACGAAGGGGTAATCGAAAGTGTTTCCGATGATTTTCATGCCTTCGTATTTGTCACTGCTCTCTCCCAGACGTCGTCCTGCTTCCTTCCGGCTAAAATTCTGCTGGGCGCCGCAGAGGGAGATGTCATAGAGATAGGGTACGCCGGGATCTTGTGACAAGTCGAAGCCTGCCGCATCGGGGGTGTCTATAACGGCAGGCCCGCTGATGCGGTCGAATCCGTTGACGATAAGTATCTGTCCTTTTTCACGCTTTGCCTTGTAGGCGGCAAGAATTTCCGAAGGGAAGCTTTCGCCACCCCGGTTTACGGCGGTTACTTTAAAGGAATAGACGATGCCCGGTTCTATTTTTACGGTGTGGGATGGGGAGCTGACGCGTACGCCATTGTCAAATCCTCCACGACCGATACGTGTATATACAATGTATTCACGTGGTTTGGCAGTCGGCTCCAACGGGTCTTCCTCTCCTTGCCAGGAAAGCTCTAAAGTATTCTTCTTTTGACCGAAGCGGATGGCAAAGTGGCTGACGGGAAGGGGTTGGACAACGTAGTCTCTGCCGTGCTGGCTGCATATGTATTGCAGAATGGCTTTATAGAGCGCACGCCCGACGGTGAACTTGAAGTTAGGGTCATGTCCCAAGCGCATATCTGCGAAGTTCTGGTGCGACAACAGTTCTACGATGGTGGAAGGGACGGCGGGCAGGCGTGTTTCACTGTAGTTGCGGTTCCATAGGCTGCGGCGTGTCCAGTCTACGTTGAAGGTAGAGCGGATATCACGCTGCAACTGCGTTAGCAGAATGTCCGAAAGGTCACGGGAGGCATGGCGGTCTGTACCGGCATGCAGCCGACCGTTGTTGAAGTTGGTGGTATAAATGCCGAGAGTGCCTATAATCTCATCTTCCTTACTGAAACCGGCATCGCTATGCAGGGCCATACTCATTTCAAAGGGGATGCCCAAACCTTCTTCCGTTGGGTTGAATAGTGATTTTCCTGCAAGGTAATTCACTGTACGGGAACGTACGTTGATATCGTCGTTCATATCATTCTTTCCCTCATAGCCTCCATAGACGGGATAGGGCATGCCTGCCCATTGGGCAAAGTAGCGTGCGCCTTCCAGGTATCTGGGCAAGCCGCTGGTTTGTCCCCCGCGGGCAATGTTGCCCATGCCCCCTCCAAAGCGGACGGCATCGGCACAGACCACGCCTTTCTCTTTGCTTTCGTTGCTCAATACCACCATGCCGTAGTCGTTCCGGCCTTTGTCAAAAGTGAATGTGCCGAGGTACACCCATGTGCCGCTTCCTATTTGCTGGTTCACCTTGAACTCCGTGACGCCTCCATTGTGAAATACAAGATATTTGGCATCGCTTACGCTGCCCGGCAGTGTTTGGTAAGATACGTATACAGCATATTCTCCCGTTTCCGGAATATCGGGTACCCATTCGGCAAAAGCCTTGTCTTTCTTCTTTTCAGTTTTGGCAAAGCGTGCCGTGCCGGAGAGGAAAGGGTTTTCATTGTCTTGATAGACTCGTTTCCGTTGGGCAAATCCGGGTCGGGAGGTCTGTTCCCAACGTGCTTTCCGGCTTTTCACGTCCAGATAAAGGGAACCTTGTCCTCCATGTCCGCTCAGGCTACCGTCATTGTCTACGATGACTTCCTGCTTCTGCGTGTCCCTTTCGCGGGGAGTGAATACATTGGCTCCTGCATTCTCTAGCATGGGCAGGAGGTAGGGCAGGATGAAGGATTGGGTGAACTGGTCTTCTGTAGTGCAGAACAGCCTCGGGCGTTGCCATCCCCATTTGTCCTTGTCATTGATATAATATTTCCCGTGGCTTTGCCAAAGGGCGATGTGGCGTCCTTCCAGTCCGCGGGTGATGTCGTAGGGGCGCGAGGTACGGGTTACCCAGGGGGTACCTTTGTATTCCAGGTGGCTGAACAGACGTGCCTTGTCTTTCTTCCCTTTCCGGTAGAGGTTGGGGATAAGCTCTTCGATGCTCTTCCCGTCAGCAAAGACGGTGAGGTCGAAATAGTTCACCGGTCCTGGCAGGATTTGTCCCAGATGGCGGTAAATGGCATCAACGGTTTCAGGCCGTAGAGGCTGGTAGGCAAAGCACTCGTTTGTATAGACAAGCAATTTCTTCTTCCGGAAGTCAATGCGGAAACTATCCAGCTTGCAGGTACCGATGTTGGCCGTATGGGTGGTGTATTCCCTAAAGAATGTCTGGAGGCGTTCTTCCACATTCTGCTCTAGTTCTTGTGCCGGAAGGAGGAATCCACACAAGAGCCATATGCCGGTTAGGATAAGTTTTTTCATACTGATGAAATATTGAAGTTGCCAATATCTGCTTTTACCAGACGGTGGTGCGTGCAAAAGTACATAAAAGAAAGCTTCACTGATGAGCGGGTTACTTTCTTTTTATTATTTTGCAGACATATAAGTAAGTCTTAAGAATTAAAAAGCATTAATCGGCAATCTTTTTCAGTTCTGTCAGTTCCGTAACTTTGTCCGGATAGAGGATGGCGTTGTGCGCAGCCATTTGAGCTGCTTTCTTATGGATTGGGTCCATTCCTTCGGGAGAATATGGGTTTTCTGTTACATTCTGATGGGTCAATGCCTCAAACCATGTGCAGGCAGCTGTATATCTGCCTATGGTTAAGTCAAGGTGGTATCCGTCCCTATTCATATGGTCGCCGATAAAGGAGGTACGTGCATTTTGTATGGCGGTTCCCGAAGGGATAATTTTCTTGATACCCACCAGGTTGGCGGCTTTCTTTACTGCATCCACAATGCTGGTGTACATTTTCATTTGGTTCTGGTCATAGTTTTTGAATCCGGTGTGGTTGGCATTGGTAGCATAAGCCCATGTCTGGTGCACCATTAATACGGTTTCCTTTCCAATTCGTTCCCTGATATAGTTAACCAATTCAGGTAGGGAAGCTTTGTAGCTGTCATAGATACCAGACAAAGGGCTGGCCTGCTGAACACTGATATAGTCCCATTTCTCATCGGCCAGTGCTTTCTCAATAGTCATTGACCGGGTTTCTGTTTTTTCCCCGTCTTTCTCTACTTTGCGATAGGCATAGGCCGGAGCGTTGTTGCGTATGTTTTGCACGTGCCGTTCCAGTGAACATCCTCCGATAAACATATTGCCGATAATCATGGTGATACCTTCAGCTTCTCCCAGTTCGTGCAAATATTGCTCTACTGCATCTTGTGAAAAGCTGTTGCCTATTGCCAATACTTTGATGGTGTCGTTATTGGCATGGCATCCATTTGCAAACAATGTAAATGGCGTGAGTAGGAATAAAATGACAAGGATGTTGATAGCATACTTTTTCATAATGGTGTTTGTTTTTAAGTTTTGTCGTTTCGATAAATAAGTAACAAAATTATTTGATTGTTTTTATATCTGCAAATATTCCTTGGGAATATAAGAAGGCTGAGACATGAAAAAATGAGATGCATTGCCGGAGCAATACATCTCATCCTATTGTTAATATTTTATCCGTTTATAGCGGAATGTATTCCACAAAGGCTTCCATCGCCTCATAGGAAGCAAGTCCGAGGCTGTCATACAAGGCAGCTGTTCCGCGGTTACGGTCCTCGCTGCGTTGCCAGAACAGACGTTCGTCATTGCCCAGGAACGGTGCGCTTTCCATCTGCGATTGATGCTTCAGGATAGAGTTACGCTTGGCACGCAGTTCTTCCGGGCTGATGGGAACAGCCATCTCGATGTTTTCGATTTCCCATTCGGCCCATGCACCGCGGTACATCCAGATGCGGCATTCCTTCAACCATTTGGCACCTTCTTCTTTTTCCAAGTCAATGGCGGCAAATACGGCGTCCGTACAAACACGGTGTGTGCCGTGCGGGTCGGCCAGGTCGCCGGCAACGAAAATCTGATGGGGTTTCACTTCACGCAATAGGTTGCGTACAATTTCCACGTCTGCTTCGCTGATAGGATTCTTCTGTATCTTGCCCGTTTCGTAGAATGGCAGGTCAAGGAAATGACAGTGATCCAGAGGGATATTATTGTATGTACATGCAGTGCGTGCCTCGCCACGGCGAATCAGTCCCTTGATGGTCAAGATGTCGCGTGTATCCATGTCACCGTCTTTCTTCTCCTTCAAGTATTTACGGATTTCAGTATATTTGTCATTGATGACCTGGTCTTCGCTGTTGTTGAAGATTTGGTTGAACCCGTTGATGAAGTGCAGGAAGCGGATAACTTCTTCATCGCCTACGGCAATGTTACCGGAAGTTTCGTAAGCCACATGCACGTCATGTTTCTGCTCTACCAGACGACGGATGGTGCCTCCCATGGAGATAACGTCATCATCGGGATGCGGAGAAAATACGACCACACGTTTTGGATAGGGCTTTGCACGCTCAGGACGATAGGTGTCGTCAGCATTCGGCTTGCCGCCCGGCCATCCGGTGATGGTATGTTGCAGGTCATTGAATATCTTGATGTTCACGTTATAGGCTGAGCCGAACAATGCCAGCAGTTCGCTCAGACCGTTTTCGTTGTAGTCCTTGTTGGTCAGTTTCAGAATGGGTTTTCCGGTGAGTTGGCACAACCAGACGATGGCACTGCGGATGAGCTTGTCGTTCCATTCGCAGGAGGTTACCAGCCAGGGGCGTTGGATACGCGTCAAATTGGCGGCGGCAGACAAGTCGATAGCTACATGTGCATTGTTGTGAGTCTGCAGATAAGATGCAGGGATAGTATCTGTTACCGGACCTTCAACGCATTCTTTCACCTTTTGCGCTTTCTCCTCACCCCATGCCAGCAGATATATTTTCTTTGCCGAGAGGATGGTGGCTACTCCCATGGTGATGGAGCTGATGGGGGTATTTTCAATGCTACCGAACATCTTGGAAGCTTCATTGCGGGAGTCGTTGTCCAGCAATATCAGACGAGTGGTAGAGTTCAGGCGTGAACCCGGTTCATTGAAACCTATATTACCTACACGGCCAATGCCCAGCAAAGCGATGTCTAAGCCACCGAAACTTTCAATGCGCTGCTCGTAAAGACGGCAATATTCAAAGATGGCGTCTTTGGCGATGGTGCTGTCGGGGGTGAAAACATTCTGTTTGTCAATGTCCACATGGTCTATCAGCATTTCCTTCAATGCGTTGAAGTTGCTGTTGATGGCATTGGGAGCTAATGGATAATATTCGTAGAGGTTGAATATGACTACGTTGCGGAAACTTAATCCCTCTTCCTGGTGCATACGTACCAAGTCTGCATATACATTGCGCGGAGAGTTACCGCCTGCCAGTGCCAAGACACAGAAACGTCCCGCCTTTTGCTTGTCACGGATTAACTGTGCAATGTCAAGGGCAATCTGGTTGGCGCCTTCTTCCGCAGACTCATAAATATCTGTCGGGATTTTTTCCAGTCGGGTCAATACCGACCGTTCAAATGCATTCTCAGGTCTATAGTACCTGGGGGAGACTCTGTTGAGAGTGATTTGAGAGCTTAGATTGGTTTTCATAAAATTTATTATTAATAAATGATTAAGTATTGAACTGTTCTTTCAATCAACAAATATACGAAAAACAATGTTCATCCGCATGTTGTTGAAGATTAATTAAGAGATTGTATTGGTTTCCGGTACAAGTTTGCCCATGGCCCATACGGCTCTTACGTTCAAGTCTTCGTCCATGACGATGATGTCGGCATCCTTGCCTTTTTGGAGGGAGCCTTTGCGGTCGTATACGCCCATAATCTTTGCCGGGGTTTCAGAAGCCATGCGTACGGCGTCTGCCAACGGAATTTCGGCTTTTTGTACCATGGTACGTATCAGTCGGTCCATGGTGGCTACGCTGCCGGCAAGGGCAGAATGGTCGGCAAGCTTGCAGACTCCGTCCTCGATGATAACGCGCGGGTCAAAGGCTTCCCGGCTGTCGCTTGCGGCACATGCCAGGGCGTCGGTTATCAGGCAGGTGCGTTCTACGCCTTTTATCTTGTAGACCAGTCGCAGGATGGTGGGAGGGACATGGATGCCGTCGGCCACCACTTCCACCGTCATGTCGTCCAGCAGATAGATGCTTTCTACCGTGCCTTCGTATTTGTACTCGCGGCGTTTGTGGAAACCGGGCATTGCATTGTAGAAGTGGGTGGCATGGGTATAGCCAGCTTCGTAGGCTGTACGGATGTCTTCAAACTCCGCTTGCGTATGGGCTACCGATGCCAAGATACCTTTGGCGGTGATGTATTTTCCGAACTGCATGGCTCCCGGAAGTTCGGGGGCAGCGTCCCAGCGCTTGATGCAAGACCAGGTTTCTACGATGGGAATATATTCGTTGGGGTCGGGACTCTTGATGTTCTCGGGGATTTGTCCGCCTGCCATCGCCATATTCAGGTAGTGCCCTTCCAGATGCAGGCCGAGGATAGGGCTGTCTTTTTCTTCCATCAGCTTGGTGCAGGTTTCGGCTGCTTGCTCAATCATGGGGACGGTGGAGGAGGAGAGGGTGGGGAAAATACTGGTCGTTCCATATTTCATATGGGTTTTGACGGCTGCACGGAAGGCATCTTCGGTACATTCCATAAAATCACGGCCTCCACCGCCATGAGCATGAATCTCCACGCCACCGGGGAGTACATACATACCTTTTACGTCTATCAATTGTGCACCGATTACGGCAAGGTCACAGTTGGTCACTTCCAATATTTTTCCGTCTCTGATGAGTACAGAGCCGTCTTTAAGCCATCCTTGCGGGGTAAGGATGCGGGCGTTGATAAGTTGGGTCAACATAGGATCTGGGGGTTAGAGTTGTTAAATTAATCATGTTGTCGTTTTGACATTGTTTCGGAGGGCAAAAATAGGTACTTTTTGGAGAAGATGTACTCCTTCTTTTTAGGTATTTTCATTAAATACTCTAAAAATGGACGTTTATTAGATAAAACTGTATGATTTGCAATGCATAGAGAAAGATGCCTATTCTTATTTTGTTCCTCCATAGAGGAGAGAATAGCTAATCTATCAGTTCCTATTCACAGAAAAGTAGTAGATATTGTATGTTTTTTCACCATCTATGGTGGTGAGGGAACGTTTGCCTGGGGAGACTGGAGGGAAATCTTGGTTACGCCTACACCGTTGCTTCTGTTTCGCCTGGGATGAGAGATAGCCATAATGAGAAGTGAGGCGGTTCAATGTCTTTAGGCCTATCTGTTGCAAAAGGTTATGGAACTTAGAGATGCTATAACGCTGTTACATCGTTACGGCGGGTATATTAAGCAAACGTGCCAAAGCCTCTGATTCCGGAGCGTCACCTTTGAACTGTAGACTGAAGTTTTTGAGGTAACTCCGTTTATATTGATAGGAATACCCGGTAATAACTATAAATCTTATCCATCTTCAAAGGCTATAAGTATTACCTTTTTTAGTGATGGGTAATTTTTTTAACTGTATTCGGGTATAATTTCATCTTATCTCCTGAAAGTACCCTTAGTCAATTCTTGATAGTTTAAGTGGTAGTGAAACTTTATCCTCCGGGTCGGAATAATCTAATGAGCTATATATCTGTTGGTAATTCTCGTCTAACATACCATTGATAGCTATTATGGCATCATCTATATGGAATGTGGCCTTTATATTTTCTTCATTTTGTTCCCATGTTCCTGTCATAGTTTCAGTTTCTCCATCTCCTTTAATTGTTAATTTAGCAACATTGTTTTTTGCAAATTGTAAAATAAGAGTAGCTTGTTCCTCGCCTATATTAATGCTTCCCTGATATATCCCAATAATAGATTTAACTTCTTGTTCTATTCTAAGAGTCGCACTTGCACCGTCCTCTTTAGTCCTGAATGTTACAGAGCCTATACGTTTGTTACTTTTAGTATTGGCCTCATATCCTATTTTGACTGGGATTTTGCCAGCTGGCATGTCTTTCAATTGTTTTTCTGATGGATTGACTGATAACCAGTCTGACACATTCTCAGTATGCCAGTCCGCATTTGATGAGACGTTGATTTCGAAATACCCCTTTTCTGCTGATACTGTTTTATACGTAATGTCAAGAGCTATTTCGGGATAGAAGATTTCTGTTGCTTCTTGTGTTATATTAAGGACTTGTATAATCTCTCCGCTTTTGAAAAGTACTTGCTCAGTCCGTTCTTTATAACCGGTATTGGCTGAATATCTGACTTTTACTTTGGTCTCTCCATTTCCGGATGGTGGGGATAGGGTTACCCAGCTATTGTTACTTATATTTGTTTCCCATGGAGCTTCATTAGTAGTAACGGTTATGTCAAATGAACCTGCTATATTAGTGACTTTTTGAGAATAAATATTTAATGAGATTACTGCATCGGCGGCTTCTTGTATAATGGTTAAGGTTTGCGATGCTGATTCTGTTTTGAAATATATCTCACAAGAACGTTTTTTGTTTAATGTGTTTTTCTTGTAAGATACTGTAATTCTTTTATTTCCAGTGGCATAAGATTCGCTAAGTTCTACCCATTCTGGTACTCCATAGGTAGTCCAATGGATGTTATTGGTATTTATGTCTATACTGAAACTACCCGCAGCAGCTTTTACTTCTTGTATGGAAGGTGTAATACTGATGGCTGTATTTGCTGCACTTTGTTTTACTGTAAATTTTTCCATGTAATCTCCTGCAGCAAAACATACTGTTCCCTCACGCTCTTCGGTTTCTGTATTTTCAGTATAACTGATGGTGATAACTGTATCATTATCACCCTTTTCTGGTGATACCTTCAACCATGGTGATATGTCTGTAATATTCCATGGCGCACTATTAGTTTTGATGCTAATTATTAGTTGACCAGCTGAGGAGGAAACTCTTTCTGATTTTTTACTTAAAGTAAATGTAGGTTCTTGTGATGATTTACCTTTTTGTGTCACTAGAATGCTTTGGTTTACAGAGCCGCAATTGATAGTAATGGTTGCTGAACGTACTTCTTGGCTGTCATTTGGAATGGTAGTGATGCTTATTTGTGCTTTTCCTGCCCGGCCATTATTGGGCTCTATTTTACACCATCCTATTGAGCGTGTTTCCATTACTGAAGCTGTCCATTCTTTACTGGCTGTAAACGATATAGTAGCATTTCCACCTGCGGATGAAAAGGCCGGTTTAAGATTTTCAGTTCCCGGAACTATGATTGACGGAGCTTCGTTTGTATTATCTTCTTTACATGCCATTCCTACAATCACAAATGCTAATAGTATTAATATTTTCTTCATAGCATTATTAGAGTTGGATATTATTTATTATTTGTATCTCAATAGTAATTTATAAAATAGAAAATATGATACTTTAACTCGTTTGGGTTAGGCGGCTCCTAGTAGATTCTAAGTTTGTATAACGAAAATGGGTTTATATTTTCTTTATCATTCTATAATGGACAAAAATAAATATATTTTTAAAAAATACAAAATATTTTTAGGTGTTATTGAACATGGCTTTTTCATTTAAGAAATATTGTTTATCGCTTGTTGTTGCCGTAAAAATCCCTATATTCGTGCGCAACGATGCGGAAGCACCGCCTTAGGGGTTTCTTCTTATCGTTCATTTTTATTTTTTTTATAGGGGGAATTCAATAGTGATAGGATATCGATATTGTCTTTCGCCTTTGTTTTTGCGATAGCAAAAATATGATTTATTTCCTTGATATACAACTTTTGCGTATAATAATACTAAAGAAGAAACACCTTGACTGTTTTCGTGGCAGCATCATGACTCATTTGAGGGAATTTGTATCCTCAGTCCTTGAATACCGCAGAACAAGCAGGGGAAACTTCAAGCACAAACTTGAAGACATACTCATGCTTGTCATATTGGGGGACGCTCAGCAAGTGTATTACCAGGGCTGACATACTTCAATTTGGCAAACGTCACTTGAAACGCCTGCAGGCGAAAGGGCTATTCCCGTATGGATTACCTTCAGAAGCTACGCTTTGCCGTGTGTTTCAAAGCATAGACGACGAAAAGATGGCTGAACGAATGTCTGCTTTTGCCGAGTTTTCCGTAAAGAGACCCCCGCTTCGGCAACGGACATCATTTGCATCGACGGCAAGGCCATGCGAGGTACCTTGTACCAGAACGGACGTAACCCCGATATTGTATCTGCATATTCACTCCGTTCGGGTTTTACTTTGGCTACTGATGTTTGCAAGGAGAAAAGTAATGAAATTAAATCTGTGCCCCGGTTATTGGACAAACTGGACGTTTTAGGATGTGTAGTCACAGCGGATGCCATGTCATTCCAAAAGGTAATAATAGACAAGATTAGAGATAAAGGAGCGGACTTCGTGATCGAACTCAAGGCGAATCAAAGTTCTTTGCGTTATGGACTTGAAGATTCTATAAAGACCGCCACCCCAACTGACATTTATAAGGAAAGCCCATGCTTGGAACACGGCAGGATTGAGTCAAGGGTATGCTGTATATACTGTGGGGAAGAACTTATTGCTGACAGGGAAGAATGGAATGGGAATTTGACAGTCATAGAAATACTCACATCTACAGAGAAAAAGTCTGATGGCAGGAGTACATCTGAACAGCGGCTGTACATTTCAAGTCTGGATAGCAGTGCAGGGCGGCTTAGTCAGATAACCAAACAGTATTGGGCTATTGAAAGCATGCACTGGGATCTTGACCGCAACCTCCGGCAAGACAGCATAAAGCGTAAAGCTGAACGGTCGGCCAGGAACCCGGACACAATTCAAAGGATGGTGTTGGCACTGATTGCAGTTTGGAAGAACAGAAGGAAAAAAATATCAGATAAGAGAAAGGGGACGGCTGAAATAATAAGGGAGTTATCGGTAAACTTCACTAACGTATTGCATTTTCTGAATCAAAAATGAGAAAAATATAGATTTGATATATTCGTAACAAGTTGATTATCAACAACGAAATTTTCACCCATGCCGCACTGACATGGGTAGGGGGATTGTACCCTTAAATCAAAGGTTAAATGAAAAAACCGTGGTTATTGAAACTATATATGTAATGTGGGAGTTTGACACTTCTTGTCTTCGACGAAATTTGTAACTCTCTGAAATAGTTTCTATAAGAACTCTTTTTCATGTCAAATATACTATTTACATTTCTATATATCGTCTTCTCCGATAAAGCCCGTCTTCTTTAGCAACAACCTGGCGAATACATTTATTCGTACCAGTAGTGGCGATCAGCGTGCTACAGATATGGAAATTCTGGCAATACAGTGCGACCAAGCATTCGGAATCCGTTCTGAGGTGACTATACCCGGCATAGGCATGGAAGATATTAACACTGTCTCGTTGCAAACCTATCGCCGCAGCATTCAACAGTTCAATAGTGAGTTTGCTTACAACAACTTAAATGATGAGGCTTTTTGCCGGAAGATTGGTGCTGTCATTGACGGTCTCCTAACAGAGTTTATAATGATTGCATAGAATTTCAGAATCCGGGAAGATTCTTTATTGATTTTAACCGATTGAAAGAAAATTCGAATATTCCACGCAAAGAATTACCTGAAAGACTTCAAGTATCTGAATCTGCCATACAAAAACACATTGTTTTTCTTAAAGAACAAGGAATCATAACGCGGGAAGGTGGCAATAAATATGGGAAATGGAAAGTAATTGAGTGATACACTCAATTACCTTTATTCGTCTGTTTGCTTTATCCAAAAAATCAAGCGAATGTAAGGTAAGTTGCGCTCATATATGCTCAAAAGATTTTTGAGCGGGTTTAAACCGAACAGAAAGATAAGTGATAAGTTTGTCAAAGAACTAATTGAGATAGCTACCTCTATAGGGCAGCATGAATATCTTAAACGCTATGTGATTTTATAACGAACCATTTCTTATAAAAGAAGCCCTAAAAAACAGCGATTTTACTTAAAAGGATTGCCCTGAAAACTATGTTGAAAACTGCAAATGAAAGGGATGTTTTGCCGATAACCACAAAGGGCGTGTTGAATTCTGCAAATGCCATTGCTATAATCGACGATAGGCGCGCAGAAAACAACGTGAAAAAGAATAAATAATAGAAGTAGATTATAATTTATCAAAGAAATAATAACAGCATCATCAGAATAGGAATCGACTGCTGCTGTTGCTTTTTGTATATCTACACGAGTCTGGGAGTAATGAAAAGGCTTGTGGCTGAAAGCAATCTGTTTGTCGCCGTGGTCCGGTCGAAATGCCACACTTCATCGTCCGGAATGCCACACCTCACCACCCGAAACCTGTGGCATTTGGGGCGATAAAGTGTGGCATTTGGGACGATGAAGTGTGGCAGTGCGCGGCACTGCCTAAATAATGATTTAAATTTCACCACGGAGGACACAGAGGACACGGAGGTTTTTAATAAATTCAAATCCGTAGTATCTGTCATTCAGAGGGCTTTAGCCCGAAGAATCTCTTCTCCTTGCATACAATGCGCTATCTTAATAGAGGAGTAGACACGGCTCTTTCATTTAAGGGAGTTAGAGGAGTTATCGCCCTTAAATGATAGTTTTAGCTCATAAAAAGAGAAAGAACTCCGTGTCCTCTGTGGTGAAATAAATTCCCATTAACCCATCGGTGGTATTTATGCGGAATCATAAAAATACTATCCATCGCACTTCTTTTTCCGTTTGGGTTTGTTATATTTGTGTGTGTTTATAAACTCTAAAATATCAATGTATGAAAAGCTGGAAAGTAGAAGCAGCCATCATAGCCGTGGGGCTGCTTTTGTTGGGAATCATGGTAAAAGGCGGTATCAACAATTTTGTGAATAAGGATCGTGTGGTCAGTGTGAAAGGGCTGGCCGAAATGGAAGTGCCTGCTGACAAGGTAGTCTGGCCTCTTGTCTACAAAGACATAGGTAATGACCCTGCACTGCTTTATGCCAATATGGAGAAGAAAAACGCTGCCATCGTGAGTTTCCTTGAAAACAATGGTATTGAGAAGGAGGAAATCAGTATTGCACCGCCCGAAGTGATTGACATGCAGGCCGAACGTTACGTTGACCGCAACGTGGCCTATCGTTATAATGCCACGTCTGTCATCACTGTCACTTCCAAGAATGTGGATAGGGTGCGTAAGCTCATGTCGGGGCAGGCTGAACTCTTGAAGCAGGGTATTGCCATCACGGGAGGGGATTATAAATATAATGTGTCTTATGAATTCACCGGTCTCAACGAAGTGAAGCCCAGAATGATAGAGGAGGCCACGAAGAACGCTCGTGCTGCAGCCGAGAAGTTTGCCAAGGATTCGGACAGTGAACTGGGGAAAATCCGCAATGCCTCGCAAGGGCAGTTCTCCATAAGTGACCGCGATGCCTATACTCCTTATATAAAAAGCGTACGTGTAGTGACTACTGTGAACTATTATTTGAAGAAATAACGAACTCGTCCGCATCTTTCCAAGCGGGAAACTTTAGCCTGAACTCCTGCAGGGAGGAAAGGTTGAGGGAGGCGGTGGCAATCGCCTCTTCGTTGTCGGGCACAGTGGCAAGCACTTCCCCCTTCGGAGAGTAGACCACACTGCCTCCGCTGTGTGGAATGTCTCTGCCGTCCTTGCCGATACGGTTGACACCGCAGACATAACTGATGTTTTCCAGCGCGCGCGCTTGCAGCAGGATGTCCCAGACTTTCCGGCGGGGAATGGGCCAGTTGGCGACGTAAATCAGGAGGTCGTATTCATTGCTCGTATTGCGGCTCCAGACCGGGAAACGAAGGTCATAGCATACAAGCAGCAGTATGTTCCAGCCGCGATATCGGATGATGGGACGCCGGTTACCGGAGGTGAAATGTTCTGTCTCGTGCCCCATCCGGAAGAGGTGGCGTTTGTCGTAATAGTAAGTATTGCCTTCGGGCGTAAGGAAGAATGCGCGGTTGTAGTAGGATGGCTTTCTGCCTTCCGAGGCTGTTTCGCAGGCAATATAGCTGCCGGCAAGAGCAAGCCGGTACTCTTCGGACCATTGGCGCAGTGTTGCGATGGTTTCTCCCGTTGTGGGTTCGGCCAAGCTGGCGGTGTCCATACTGAAGCCGGTGGAGAATGTTTCCGGTAAAACAACAATCTCCGTTGTTCCACGAAGAGTTTCTAACTTCTCGCGGAGACGACGGAGATTTTCTTGTTTATTTTCCCAGACGATGTCTGTTTGCAAGATGCTTATTCGCATGGCATTAATGCTTAATACCTGATTAGATATTTCCTAAATCAAAATTTTCGGGATTTTTTCCTTTAAAGTTCTTGAAGTACAGTTTTATCTCGCGCATATCCTTTTCGATGTCTCCGGTAGGCATGACAGCCTTGGTAGAGGAGATGGTCTTGGAAGGATAATCAATCCCGATAAGCATGATGGGCACTTGTGCTTTAAGTGCTATGTAATAAAAACCTTTCTTCCAGTTGGGATTGGCTTTACGGGTTCCTTCCGGTGTAATAGCCAGGTGGAAATGCTTGCTGTTTGCAAACTTTTCGGTCATTTGGTCCACTAAGGAAGATTTACGTCCCCGGTTCACCGGAATGCCGCCAACGGCTTTGAATATCAGTCCCAGAGGAAAAAAGAACCATTCCTTTTTCATCATGAAACTGGTCTTGCGGCCGATGGCACCATAAAACAATTTACCGATAAATAAGTCCCAATTGGAAGTATGGGGTGCCGCACAAATTACACATTTGTCGTAGTCGGGCACCGTCACGTTTGTCTTCCAGCCCAGCAGGCGATAATAAATGAAGCTATAAAAGGCTTTCTTCATCTTATTTCAGTTTGCCCATTGCGTCAATAATTTCGTCTACTTTTGCATTGAAGTCAGCACGAAGTTTTTTGTAGAAACCTTTTACATTTCCTGGCTCGGTGTGGCTGATGCGGCTTATGAATTCATCTTGCATTTTCAGAATTTCAGCCATCAGTTCATCGGCTTTTTGTTTGTCTGTTCCAGGCACATATAAGCTGTTTACAAGACACTCTGTGAACAATTCACCTGCAATATAGTTTATATTCTTCTTTAGTTCTTTTCTACTTGCCATAATCTTTACGTTTAAAATGAATAATCTGAATTATTTTCGGTAAAGATAATGTTTTTCTTTGTTAGTGTAGAGCAAAAAAGGGTTTTTATGTGTTTTTAATTTAGTAGTTTTGTGGAATTATTCCACAAACTGTGGACACATTCCACAGGGAAAAATGGAGGATGCCACCATGAATAAAGAACTGCCGTCTGCTTTTCTGCTTGATATATAGTTTGTTAGACGTAATGGATGAGATGGTGATAGATTGGCATCGGATTTGCTTTAATAGAAAGAAACAGGGTTAAATTTAATATACAAACAAGCATGAGACAGTTTTTTACGAAAAAAGAATTGAAACTAAAGAAGAAGAGGTTGCTGATGATGGTTGCCTGCATGGCGGTATTGTTGGCAGGTTACGTTATTCTGACTTGGCCTAAGAAGGTGGAATCGGAAGCTCCTACCGTGATTGTGGAATCTGCGGAAAAAGGAGATGTGGAGATATATGGCGAGTACGTGGGACGTATTCGCGCTCAGCAGTTTGTAGAGGTACGTGCGCGTGTGGAAGGGTATTTGGAGAATATGCTTTTCGCAGAAGGAACATATGTCACCAAGAACCAGGTACTTTTTGTGATAAACCAGGACCAGTATAGGGCAAAGGCTGACAAAGCTCGTGCACAGTTAAAGAAGGATGAAGCGCAGGCATTGAAGGCAAAGCGCGATTTGGAGCGTATCCGCCCCCTCTATGCGCAGAACGCTGCCAGCCAGCTGGATTTGGACAATGCCCAGGCTGCTTACGAGACTGCAGAAGCCTCAGTAGCGATGAGCCAGGCCGATTTGGACCAGGCTGAATTGGAATTGGGATATACGTTGGTCCGTTCTCCGCTATCGGGACATATCAGTGAAAGAAATGTGGATTTGGGAACATTGGTCGGACCGGGAGGCAAGTCCTTGCTGGCTACGGTTGTGAAAAGTGATACGGTTCTGGTAGATTTCAGCATGACGGCATTGGATTACCTGAAAAGCAAGGAACGGAATATCGATATAGGGCGTCAGGACTCTACACGTTCCTGGCAGCCGAACATTACGATTACTTTGGCGGATAATACCGTCTATCCTTATAAGGGCTATGTGGATTTTGCCGAACCTCAGGTGGACCCTCAGACCGGAACATTCTCCGTGCGTGCCGAAATGCCGAACCCTAACAAAGTGTTGTTACCGGGGCTGTTTACAAAGGTTAAGCTATTGCTGGATGTACGTGAGGGTGCTGTCGCCGTTCCTCAAAAGGCGGTTACCATTGAGAAAGGTGGTGCATATATTTTTGTGATGCGCCGGGACTCTACGGTTGAAAAGCGTTTCATTGAACTGGGACCTGAATTTGGCAACAATTGGGTGGTTGAGCGTGGTCTGGTTGCCGGAGAACAAATTGTGACTGAAGGTTTCCACAAGCTGACTCCGGGTATGAAAGTACGTGCCCAGGCTGCCGTTCCTAAAAAGGAGGAAGAGCAGACGAGTGATTCTCTGAACAAGCAGGTTGTTTCCGAAACGAAGCAGACTACTCCGGCTGAGAATAAATCAAAGGACAACAACCCTTCAAAGTAATGATGTTATGAAAGTAAGTTTCTTTATAGACCGCCCGGTATTCTCGGCGGTGATATCGATTGTGATTGTAATTGTCGGTATCATTGGCCTGACCATGCTGCCGGTAGACCAATATCCGCAGATAACGCCTCCCGTAGTGAAAATCAGTGCTTCCTATCCGGGAGCCAGTGCATTGACTGTTTCGCAGGCGGTGGCAACCCCTATCGAGCAAGAGATAAACGGTACTCCCGGTATGCTGTACATGGAGTCCAACAGTTCTAATTCCGGAGGATTTTCAGCTACGGTCACTTTCGACGTGTCTGCCGACCCGGATTTGGCTGCCGTAGAAATACAGAACCGTGTGAAACTGGCGGAGAGCCGTTTGCCAGCCGAAGTGATTCAGAACGGTATTTCTGTGGAAAAGCAGGCTCCCAGCCAATTGATGACTATCTGTCTGACTTCCAGTGACCCGAAGTTCGACGAAATTTATTTGAGTAACTTTGCTACTATCAATGTACTCGACTTGTTGCGCCGTATCCCCGGTGTGGGACGTGTTTCCAACATCGGTAGCCGCTACTATGCCATGCAGATATGGGCGTTGCCCGACAAACTTGCCAACTTCGGACTGACGGTGCAGGATTTGCAGAATGCCCTGAAGGACCAGAACCGTGAGTCTGCTGCGGGTGTTTTGGGACAACAGCCGGTGAAGGGACTCGACATTACTATCCCTATCACTACCCAGGGACGCTTAAGTTCGGCAAAGCAGTTTGAGGACATTGTGGTCCGTGCCAATGCCAACGGTTCCATTATCCGTCTGCGCGATGTGGCGCGTGTTTCATTGGAAGCATCTTCATATAGCACGGAGAGTGGCATCAACGGTGAGAATGCTGCCGTTCTCGGTATCTATATGCTTCCCGGGGCCAATGCAATGGAAGTTGCAAAGAGCGTAAAGGCTGCTATGGAGGAAATCAGTGCAAATTTCCCTGAGGGGATGAGTTATGAGATTCCCTTCGACATGACGACTTATATTTCCGAATCCATTCACGAAGTGTACAAGACGTTGTTCGAAGCGCTGATTCTGGTGGTGCTGGTTGTATTTCTATCCTTGCAAAGTTGGCGTGCGACGGTGATACCGATTGTTGCGGTACCTATTTCCCTGATTGGTACCTTCGGTTTCATGCTTATTTTCGGTTTCTCTCTGAACATACTGACTTTGCTTGGATTGATTCTCGCCATCGGTATTGTGGTGGATGATGCCATTGTGGTGGTGGAGAATGTAGAACATCTTATGGAGACGGAGAAATTGAGCCCGTATGAAGCTACCAAAAAGGCGATGAACGGATTGGCAAGTGCCTTGATTGCCACATCGTTGGTGCTCTGTGCCGTGTTTGTGCCGGTAAGTTTCTTGAGCGGAATCACCGGACAGTTATACCGTCAGTTTACCATTACTATCGCCGTTTCCGTATTGCTTTCTACGGTAGTGGCCCTGACGCTTAGTCCCGTCATGTGTTCGCTCATATTGAAGCCCGACAGTGGAAAGAAAAAGAACATAGTTTTCCGCAAAATCAATGAATGGCTGAACTTGGGCAATCACAAATACGTGGCTGTCATTAACCGGGTCATCAGGAATCCCCGCCGCTTGATGAGTGCGTTCGGCCTGGTACTGGTTGCCATTTTCATTATCCACCGGTTGGTGCCTACCAGCTTCCTGCCGGTAGAAGACCAGGGCTATTTTAAGATAGAGTTGGAGTTGCCGGAAGGTGCTACTTTGGAGCGAACCCGTGTGGTGACCGACCGTGCCGTGCAATACTTGGAGAAGAATCCCTATGTGGCCTATGTGCAGAACGTGACGGGTAGCAGCCCCCGTGTGGGTAGCAACCAGGCACGCAGTGAGCTGACGGTTATTCTGAAACCGTGGGAAGAGCGTAAGGGGATTTCCATCGATAAGATAATGGAGAATGTGGAGAAGGATTTGAAGGAATATCCCGAATGCAAGGTCTATCTTTCCACGCCTCCGGTCATTCTGGGATTGGGTACCTCGGGAGGTTTCGAAATGCAGCTTGAGGCGCGTGGAGAGGCGACGTTTGACAACTTGGTGCAGGCGGCAGATACGCTGATGTATTATGCCCAGAAGCATAAGGAGCTGACGGGGCTTTCATCATCCTTGCAGTCTGAAATACCGCAACTTTATTTTGATGTGGACCGTGATAAGGTGAAAATGCTGGGTGTGCCCCTGGCGGATGTATTCTCTACCATGAAGGCCTATACCGGTTCAGTATATGTGAATGACTTCAATATGTTCAACCGTATATATAAGGTGTATATCCAGGCCGAGGCTCCTTATCGTGAGCATAAGGACAATATCAACTTGTTCTTTGTAAAGGCAAAAGACGGAGTGATGGTGCCGCTTACTTCCTTGGGAAATGCCTCTTATACCACCGGTCCGGGCAGTATCAAGCGTTTCAATATGTTTACCACTGCCGTCATCCGCGGTTCTGCGGCACAAGGCTACAGTTCCGGCCAGGCAATGGAGATTATGGAGCAGATTGCACGTAACCACTTGCCGGACAATATCGGTCTGGAGTGGAGTGGCCTTTCCTATCAGGAAAAGAAGGCGGGAGGACAGACGGGTCTTGTGCTTACGCTGGTATTCCTTTTCGTATTCCTCTTTTTGGCTGCGCAATATGAAAGTTGGACGGTGCCTATCGCTGTATTGCTTTCACTGCCGGTTGCCGCTTTGGGTGCCTATCTGGGCGTTGTGATATGCGGATTGGAGAATGATATTTATTTCCAGATCGGCTTGGTGATGCTGGTGGGGCTTGCGGCAAAGAATGCCATTTTGATTGTGGAGTTTGCCAAGGTGCAGGTTGACAAGGGAGGAGACTTGATACAGTCTGCCATCCATGCTGCCCAACTCCGTTTCCGGCCTATCCTGATGACTTCCCTCGCCTTTGTATTGGGAATGCTTCCTATGGTGTTGGCAAGCGGACCGGGCTCGGCGAGCCGTCAGGCCATCGGTACGGGTGTTTTCTTCGGAATGATATTTGCCATTGTATTCGGTATTGTGCTTGTACCGTTCTTCTTTGTCCTGGTATACAAGACAAAAGCCAAAGTGCAGCATAAGATTAAGAAAGACTGATTTTAAAGACAACGTTTATGAAAAGAAAGAACATATATATTATTTTGTTGCTGAGTATGTTTGCCCTTACCTCATGCAAGGTGGGCAAGAGCTATGTGCGTCCGGAGATGGCATTGCCGGATAGCCTGGCACAGCAGCAGGATAGCATGAGCATAGCCGATGAACAGTGGCAGGCAGTTTATACGGACAGCACGCTGCGTGCTTTGATAGACCGTGCTCTGGAATATAACAAAGACATGCTGATTGCAGCTTCCCGTGTCAAGGAGATGGCTGCCCAAAAACGTATCAGTGTTGCCAACCTTCTGCCGCAGCTCACCGGAAAGGTGGAGGCTGAGCGCGAGGTGGAGAATTACGGTGGTCATAGCCGTGATGTAGGCAATACTTACGAAGCCAAGGCGTTGCTCTCTTGGGAACTGGACCTTTGGGGAAACTTGAGATGGAAAAAAGTGGCTGCTGTGGCCGAATATTTGCAAAGTGTGGAGGCGCAGCGTGCGTTGCGCATGACCATCGTTGCCGAAGTGGCGCAGGCTTATTATGAGCTGGTAGCCCTTGATACGGAACTGGAGATTGTGCGCCAGACACAAAAGGCGCGTGAAGAGGGAGTGCGCTTGGCGCGTATCCGTTTTGAAGGAGGGCTGACCTCGGAGACCTCTTATCAACAGGCTCAAGTGGAGTTGGCTCGTACGGCTACTCTTGTTCCGGATTTGGAACGCCGTATCTCTCTGAAAGAAAATGATATATCCTTCCTTGTGGGGGAATTCCCTACCCGTATCAAGCGTGTCAATTTTCTGCAGGAACTGGATGTGCCGGAGTCCTTACCGGTAGGTCTGCCTTCCGATTTGTTGGAACGTCGCCCCGATGTCCGTGTGGCGGAGCAGCAGTTGAGGGCTGAACATGCCAGAGTGAAAGTTGCTTATACCAATATGTTCCCCCGTTTGGCCCTGACCGGACAATTTGGATTGGAAAGTGATGTGTTATCCAATTTCCTGGAATCTCCCTATTCCTTATTGAATGGGGCAGTCTTGGCACCACTTTTCGGTTGGGGAAAGAACCGTGCTGCATTGAATGCACAGAAGGCTTCTTTTGAAGCCGAAGTGCATAGCTATGAAAAGACAGTGCTGAATGCTTTTAAGGAAGCGAAGAATGCCATTGTAGATTTCAATAAGATAAAGGAGGTCTACCAACTGCGTGCCAAACTTGAACGTTCTGCCAAGGGATATGTGGATTTGGCACAGTTGCAATACATCAACGGCGTCATCAATTATATGGATGTGCTCGATGCCCAGCGTGGTTATTTCGATGCCCAAATAGGGGTGAGCAATGCCATCCGCGACGAACTTATTGCCATGGTAAATGTCTATAAGGCATTGGGGGGTGGCTGGCAAACCGAATGACGTGTGATTAAAGAAGACAGCAAGGGCGTGTATGTACCGAAATATTTGATGGTATATACACGCCCTTGTTCTATAATTGGCTTATTTCATCTAGGATTCTGTATTTAGAGTCTCCTTGTTTTCTTTCTTTTCCTTTGCCTTTTCTACTTCAAGAGCTACGTTTACAGCATTCATGCCTTTAAGGCCACGTTCGAGGTCGAACGTCACAATATTGTTTTCTGCTATATCTGTCAGCACATTGTTAATGTGGAAAAAGTATTTTTCGACCCCGGATAAGTCCTTGATGAAGCCGAAGCCTTTCGATTCATTGAAAAACTCGATACGTCCTCTGCGGATGACCGGTTCTTCCTTGTCTTTTTTGGGAGTTGATATGACGATTTCTTCCAGCTTTATTTCTTCTTTGGGAGTGTTTTCTGCCGGAGGAGTAGAGGTTATCATGCCGTTTTCGTCAACATAGGCAATCATATCTTCAAAGCTATTGGCTTTGTTGGATAGTTTTTTTTCTTCTTTCTTTTTTTGTTTTTCAGCTCGTCGGGCGAGTCTTTTCTTTTCATTTTCACGCTTGTCTGCGGAGATGGATTTGGCCATGTATTTTTATTTATTGAGTTATAAAAAAAGCAGGGGGCATTGCTACAACACCTCCTGCTTTTGTCAGTAGTTAAGAATATTAATATCTTCTAGAGTTGTAACCGCCTCTTCTGTCGCGATTGCCGCCATTGGAAGGTCTTTCTTCGCGGGGGCGTGCCACGTTTACCGAGATTTGTTTGTGGTCAAATTCAGCACCGTTCAATTCGTCAATGGCTTTTTGGCCTGCTGCATCGTCCGGCATTTCTACGAAACCGAAACCTCTGGATCTTCTTGTTTCTCTGTCTGTAATGATTCTTGCAGAAGAAACTTCTCCGTACTCTGAAAATAAATCGTTTAAGTCAGCGTCTGTTGTGCTGAAATTTAAACCTGAAATGTAAATGTTCATTTGAAATTTTAATTAATTGTAATTATTAAATTGGAGTATGGAGAATAATTATGGAAGAGACCGCCTAATAATAGTTGTATATTAAAAGAAGAACAATGCGATAACGACTCGTAACTCAAACTTTGCGGCAAAGATAACACAATAAATCAGTTAATTGCTTTCTTCTCCTTTTTATTTTAGGATAAAAAACGATAAATGTCATTTTATACATTATTTCGGCCTCTCGTTTGCATATCTTACGAAAAAAAGCGAAATTTGCGACGCTTTTAAACGGAACTTTACTAACACCTTTAAATAATTAAGAGAAATGACTAAAAGTGCATTGCAAATTGCAAGGGCTGCCTATCAGCCCAAACTTCCGAAAGCGCTGAAAGGAACTGTTAAGGCTGCAGAAGGCGCAGCTACTCAGTCTGTTGCTGACCAGGAAGAAATCAAGAAATTGTTCCCCAATACGTACGGAATGCCTTTGATTAAGTTTGAAACTACCGATGAGGTGGTTAACTTCCCCGCAATGAACGTGGGTGTTATCCTTTCCGGTGGACAGGCTCCTGGCGGTCACAATGTGATTTCCGGTATTTTCGACGGTATCAAGAAGCTGAACAAAGACAGCAAATTGTATGGCTTTATTCTGGGTCCTGGCGGCTTGGTTGACCATAATTATATGGAACTGACTGCTGACATCATTGATGAATACCGCAATACGGGTGGTTTTGACATCATCGGTTCGGGCCGTACCAAGCTGGAAAAGGAAGAACAGTTTGAGAAAGGTTATGAAATCCTGAAAGAACTCGGCATCAAGGCATTGGTTATCATCGGTGGCGATGACTCCAACACTAATGCTTGCGTACTGGCTGAATACTATGCTGCCAAGAATTATGGCGTGCAGGTAATAGGTTGCCCCAAGACCATCGACGGTGACTTGAAGAATGATATGATTGAAACTTCTTTCGGTTTCGATACTGCTTGCAAGACTTACTCTGAAGTAATCGGCAACATCCAGCGTGACTGTAACTCTGCTCGTAAATACTGGCACTTCATCAAGTTGATGGGACGTTCCGCTTCTCATATCGCTTTGGAATGTGCATTGCAGGTTCAACCCAATATGTGTATCATCTCTGAAGAGGTTGAAGCTAAGGATATGTCTTTGGACGACATCGTGACCAGCATTGCCAAGGTCGTTGCTGAACGTGCAGCCCAGGGTAACAACTTCGGTACGGTTCTTATCCCCGAAGGATTGGTTGAATTCATCCCGGCCATGAAGCGTCTGATTGCTGAGTTGAACGACTTCCTTGCTGCCAATGCAGAAGAGTTTGCTCAAATTAAGAAATCTCACCAACGCGATTATATCATCCGTAAACTCTCTCCGGAGAATGCGGCCATCTACGCAAGCTTGCCCGAAGGCGTGGCTCGCCAGTTGTCTCTGGACCGCGACCCGCACGGAAACGTACAGGTATCTCTGATTGAAACAGAAAAGTTGCTGTCCGAAATGGTTGGCACTAAGCTGGCTCAGTGGAAAGAAGAGGGCAAGTTCGTAGGCAAGTTTGCTGCACAGCACCACTTCTTCGGTTACGAAGGACGTTGCGCTGCTCCGTCTAACTTCGACGCTGACTACTGCTACTCTTTGGGTTATGCAGCATCTGCATTGATTGCTAACGGAAAGACCGGTTACATGTCTTCTGTACGCAACACTACTGCTCCTGCCGAAGAATGGATTGCAGGCGGTGTGCCCATCACTATGATGATGAACATGGAACGTCGCCACGGTGAAATGAAGCCAGTTATCCAGAAGGCTCTGGTGAAGCTGGACGGTGCTCCGTTCAAGGCATTCGCTGCTCAGCGTGACCGTTGGGCTATGGAAACAGACTACGTTTATCCAGGCCCTATCCAGTACTTCGGTCCGACAGAAGTTTGCGACCAGGCTACGAAGACTTTGCAGCTGGAGCAGGCTAAATAAGTTGATGCATCAACAAGTTGACAATAAAACGGAGGGGCGGTTCATTCCGCCCTTTCTTTTCCTTTGCTCATGGCAACCAAGACCTCCACAAATATCCGGCGTAAAACTACTGCCGCCCGTCGTTCTTCCTCTCCGCGGAGCAAGAAGAAAATGCAGCCACGTACCATGCCCGTATGGTTGCGCAATCTTTTGGCGGTCTGTATCATTCTTGTTTTTTCTACCGGCTTTTACTGGTTTTTCATTCGTCCTTATGCTTATCGCTGGAAGCCTTGTTATGGTCAGAAAGGTTACGGTGTATGTATGCCTTGCAACTATGAGGTGCATGGCATAGACATATCCCACTATCAGGGAAAGATAGATTGGGAACTCCTGACACATAATAGAGAAGCCCAATTTCCCATTCACTTTATTTTTCTGAAAGCTACCGAAGGCGGCGATCATGGTGACGATACGTTTACGCAGAACTTCGGCCAGGCGCGTAAATACGGTTTTATCCGTGGTGCCTATCATTATTTTATCCCTAAGACCGATGCCCGCAAGCAAGCCGATTTCTTTATCCGTACCGTGCAGCTGGCAAAGGGAGACCTGCCTCCCGTACTTGATGTGGAGACTACCGGCAAGCAGTCACCGCAGGAACTTAAAACGGCAGTCAAGACTTGGCTGGATAGGGTAGAGGCGCATTACGGCGTAAAGCCTATTCTTTATACTTCCTATAAATTCAAGAAACGCTATCTCAGCGATTCCATTTTCAATGCTTATCCTTATTGGATAGCCCATTATTATGTAGATTCCGTGCGTTATGAGGGCAAGTGGCACTTTTGGCAGCACACGGATGTAGGCACTGTGCCCGGTATTGAAGAAGAGGTGGATTTGAACGTCTTTAATGGTACAATGGAGGAACTTTTGGAGCTTACGTTGAAAACTCCTTGTATAGAACGCTAAAGGTCAACTTTAGCTTCCTGATATTGACCTTTAGCTTTTTAGTATTGACCTTTATTATTTTTGGAATTTCACTGCTGCCCACCGGTTCTTCTCACGATGGTGGACAAAGTGCAGCCCGTTGCGTTCGGCTTCTTCGCGGATGACGGGAATGTCATCTATGTAGAAACCGCTCATCAACAATTCCGCTCCGGGATTCATGCGGGCTATGTAGTGCTTCATATCTGCCAGGAGGATATTGCGGTTGATGTTGGCGATAACCATATCAAAAGGACCTTTGCTTTCCAGAGAGGAGGCATCGCCTTGGGATACGGCAATATTGTCCACTCCATTCAATTCTATATTTTCGAGGGAGTTGCGCACACACCATTCATCTATGTCGATAGCTGTACAAGGGGAGGCTCCACGCATGCGTGCCAGTATGGCAAGGATGGAAGTCCCACAACCCATATCGAGCAATGCTTTGCCTTGCAGGTCACTATCCAGCAGTTCGCCTATGATGAGGCTTGTTGTCTCGTGGTGCCCTGTGCCGAATGCCATTTGCGGATTGATGACGATGTCATATTCTGCTTGTGGGACATCGTTGTGAAAAGTGCTGTGAATGACACAACGGTCTCCGATAACGATGGGCTGGAAGAAGTTCTTCTCCCATTCCTCGTTCCAGTCTTTGTCTTCGGCTTCTACGAAATTATATTCTATCTGTGTATCGGGCAGAGGGAAGTCTGCAAGTGCTTCTTTGAGTAGAGATTCGTTATACAGCTCTTTCTGTATATAGGCAGTGATACCGTCGGTCTGCTCAACAAAACTTTCAAAGCCAGCTTCACCCAAGACTCCGGAAAGTACATCGTTGACTATTTCTGTGCACGGAACAGTGCGGAATGTAAATTCTAAATATTTCATCGGAATATGATTGTTTGTTAAATGCAGAAGAAGATTTTAAAGAACAAATCTATTTCTGCGTATCTTTGTTTTCACACTGCAAAGGTAATGTAAACCGAGGGCAGAATAAAATGAACTTGTTCATTTTTTATGCGGAAGTGCCGCTTGCCTCGTCAAAAGGCGGGGTATTTAGGGAATTCCCTATAAATCTTTGGGGAAAATCTGCTGCATGGGATAAAATCCGGCGTTATCTTTGTGACGTGAAGAAATAGATAAACGTAAAATCCATAAACCAAACTAATATGAAAAAGATTGTTTTTTTATCGCTTTTTGCCTTGTGCCTCCCATGGACACTGGTGGCACAAAGTATAGATGACGACCTTTACTACACTCCTTCCAAGAATAAGGAAGAGAAAAAAGAAGAGGTGAAGCAGGAGAAGAAAGTCGCTGCTCCCGTAGAAGAGATTGTAGTAAAGTCGAATGTACCGACCACTGTCTATTCATCGCCGGGAAGCACTACTGTTGTAGTAAAAGACCGTAAGGGAAACACCCGCGATGTGGACGAATATAACCGCCGTTATGACTCCCGCGACAATGATTTCGTGATGGAGAACGATACCCTTTACATCAATGAAAAAGAAGATGACGGCCTGGACGGCGAATGGGTGAACGGTGAATTTGAAGGTTCGCAGGATGATTACGAGTATGCTACCCGTATCATCCGTTTCCGTAATCCCCGTTATGCCATCAGCATCAGCAGCCCGCTATATTGGGATGTGGTCTATGGCTTGAATTCCTGGGATTGGAACGTGTATACCGACGGATTATATGCATATGCTTTCCCTACATTCACCAACCGCTTGTGGTGGGATTGGCGCTATAACTCTTATGGTTGGGGCGGCTATCCTTACTATGGCTGGGGATGGAACAGCTGGTACGGTCCGAGCTGGAGCTTTGGCTGGGGCGGCTGGTACGGCGGTGGCTGGTGGGGACATCATCATCACTATCACTATCATCCCGGATATTATCCCGGTGGCGGTGGTCATTGGGGAGGCGGCCATTGGGGAAATGCATATACCAATAGACGTTCTTATGGTCCGAGCCGTTCTTCTTATGCCGGAAACAGAGTATCGTCCTCTACTTCCCGCCGTTCTTCTACTGTAAATGGAGGGCAGACTGTACGTCGTAGCAGTACTACTTCCGGTCAAGTGAGACGTAGCAGTACCGGTACGTCAACCCGTCGGGTGGTAGGTACAAGAAGTTCGTCTACAGTTCGTTCAAGTTCTTCTGCAACTCGCTCAAGTGTAAACCGTTCGAGTGCGGCTTCTACCCGCCGTTCCACTTACACCCGTCCAAGCAGTACGCGTAGTAGCTCATATAATAGTAGCGTAGAAGGAGTTCGTAGCAGTCGTTCTTCCGGTGTACGCTCTTCTGTTGGAACTTCCACTCGTAGCAGGACTTCATCGACTTATAACAGAGGTTCAAGCGCCGCACCGGCACGCAGCTACTCCAATGACAACAATCGTAGTAGCAGTCGTTCATATTCTGCTCCAGTACGTTCATCCAGTAGCACCCGTTCTTCTTCCAGCTTCTCTTCAGGCAGTAGCTCACGTTCCAGTTACTCCAGTGGTGGTGGCGGTGGTGCCAGTCGTTCCAGTGGCGGCGGTGGTTCCAGAAGACGGTAAGTATAAGTATGTTTTAATCTAACAAGACTAAGAATTATGAAGAAGATAACCATGATAGCCCTTGCTATGTTTACAGCTGTAGGCGCAGGGGCACAGACAATATATGATGCAACGAATATAGCACAGAAGGAATTGAATGGAACCGCCCGTTTTGTCGGAATGGGCGGAGCTATGGGAGCATTGGGTGGTGATATTTCTACCATAGGAACCAATCCTGCCGGTATCGGTATTTATCGTAGCAATGATGCTATGCTTACCTTTGGCTATTCAATGACGGGCACAGAAAGCAATTATGTAGGTAATAAATTTGAAACGAACAAGAACCGCTGGAGTTTTGATAATGCCGGTTTTGTGATAGCTTCGAAGATAGGCAATCATACTCCTTTGCGGTATGTGAATTTTGGTTTTAATTACCACAAATCAAAGTCATTCTATAAGAATATGACGATGCAGGGGTTGATGGGAAGCATAGATAATCAATATGTATCTCAAGTGCGGAGTATGGCGCAGCAGGCTACGGATGCCCAGGATTATGTATACCACAATTATAATCAGCAACGCTTGAATTGGGAATCGAATGACATTTATCGTGACAGTGAGGCTGGCTGGTTGGGAGCTGTAGGTTATCAAGGTTCTCTTCTTTTTGAGAATAGGCAGACCGGTTCTCCTGATTCTTATGACCCTTATATTCCTTCCGAAGCGGATGCTTATTTCTTGTCGCGTGAGCGTGGCGGTATTGACCAATATGATTTCAATATCTCCTTCAATATAAATGACCGTTTTTACTTTGGTGTTACTCTGGGTGCTTACGATGTGGATTACAACAAATATTCTCTCTATGATGAAATGTATGCCTACAAATGGGAGGGCGACGGGCAGATTTATGAGGAAGGCTACTCTTTGGAGAGCTTTAACCGTATACACGGTTCGGGTTTCGACTTCAAATTCGGTGCCATCTTCCGGCCGATTGAGGATTCTCCGCTTCGTATAGGTTTGGCTGTGCATACTCCTACTTATTACAAACTGACTTATACTACGGGAGCGTTGCTGACTTCGGATTTGTTTTTACCGAATGAGGCTGGGGATGAAACTCTTACTCGTACCACTGTGGATACTTATTCTGCATTAGGCGGTAGAGATATGGACCGTGATTTTAAGCTGCAAACCCCGTGGGTATTTAATGCAAGTTTGGGCTATACAGTCGGTAATAATCTGGCTTTGGGAGCTGAATATGAATATGAGGACTACTCAAGCATGAAGTTCAAATATCCTGAAGGTGACGAGATGGCATGGGAAACGGGTGAGGCTGACCTCTGTATGAAGGGGGTAAGTACGCTTCGTTTAGGAGCAGAATACAAGCCGATACCTGCTTTCTCTCTGCGTGCCGGTTACAATTACAGTACTGCAGCCTATAAAAAGGATGCTATTAAGGCATTGCCTTCCAATTCTATAAATACAGATACGGATTTTGCCAATAGCAAATCGATGAATACTTTCACTTTAGGTATCGGTTATCGCTTTTCTTCGTTTTATGCGGATTTGGCTTATAAATTCGATACTTATAAATCTGATTTCTATCCGTTTTATAATGATATAAATGGCTTGGTAACACCGCCAACAACGGAAGTTACCAACACTCGCAGTAAAGTGCTATTTACATTGGGCATGCGTTTTTAGAAGAACAATTTTCATTGCAGATAACCTTTCATTGTCAATACCTTAGGGTATAAAAGAACTCCCCGGAATGTACAAATACATTTCGGGGAGTCTTGTGTTATAGGGGAGGGATTACAGATACCATGCCACGCCAAATGAATAGGGAGATACTTCCGGTCCCTTGTCTTTCTGGAATAATCCGTATGTGGAGTAGCGCAGGTAAATGCCGATATTACCATAACCGGCTTGTGCCAGCAGGTTTATGCCGACGGGCTGCACATACATACCTTTGCCTACGGTTTTCTTCTTGCCTCCGTTGATGTGTGAGAATGACTTCACGCTGTGACGTATCTCAAATTCGGGACCGGCATTGAAGAACACTTTGTTTCTTCCCACTCTTTGCTGCCATTCCATCAATACGGGTACACGGAAGAAGAAATGGCGCAGACGGCTTTTATTGTAACTGGTGTCTTCGTTGCCTGCGGTGAAGATGCTGGTTCCGTTTTCCTTCAGCAAGGCATAGTTACCGTCGATATTGAAAGAACGGTATCCCCAGCTGACTCCCAGGTTGATTCCCCAATGCGGGTTCTTCTTGAAGTTGTGATATACGGAGAGGATGTTGAAGCCGAATTCCCATGACTTGGATAAGTCGAGTCCCATCTTGTCGCTTGCTCCGAAGGAAAGGAAGTCGTTAGCCAGCCGGCTGTAGCCAATATACAGACCGGAACAGTGCGGTTCGTAAGCATTGTATCTTCTCTTTTTGGGGATGAATGGCAGGGCGTCGAGGAAAGTGCGCTTGTCTGCATCCACTTTCTCGAGATAGACTCCTTCATAAATTTGTACTTCTTTCTTTTCTCCGTCTTCCAACTGCTCTTCGTACACCTTGATGCGCATGTCTCCTTTTCCTTTCCGGATGATGATGGAGTCGCCTTGTGTCTGTACTGTAGCTTTCTGTTCAGGGTCAGTCTGTTGTTGTGCTGCCATGCGGCCGGCCGGTACAGCAAGCAGGCAGGCCAAAATCATAATTCTGGTTTTCATATCGTATATTGTTTTTAGTGTTATTCCGATTTGTAAAGCATATCCATCATTTCCTTTTCACTGAGCAGACCCTCTATGTAAATCAAAGTGCCCATGGAGTCTTTTCCTATCTTGAAAATGATGTAGCGGTTCAGCTTCTTTCCATTGCGTTCCACCTCTTTCAGTTGGTAATAAGCGCTGCGCAGCACACCGCTTTCCATTACCTCCTGCGCCTTCTTTGCGTTATCTTGCTTGTCGTGTACAATGGCCTGCTGAATTTCCCGGCGATAGGGGGATACATTCTTGAACACAAGGCTCTTGTAGGTAGTCATGCGGTAAGATTTCAGGATACTGCCGTTCAGTTCTACCCTGGTCACGTCCTTTTGCTCGCCATACTTGCTGAATAGGTCGGCTATTTGCAGTCTCTCTTGTGCATGTACAAAGGCTGGCAGGCAAATCAGCAGGGAAAAGAGGCACAGACTACGTATGCAAATCAGTATAGATGTTTTCATAACCTTGTTATATTAGTGTTGAAACAGTAAGTTGCTTAAATCTTCATCCGTGAAGCTGGCGTTCTGCAGGGCTTCTAGTGCTTTGGCTTCCACCAGTTTCTCGTCTGTATACCGCTGGCCGTCGATGACGACATAATTTTCGGGAACACCGGAAAGCGGAAATATAATCTTAGCTACCCCGAGAAGCAGGAGCAATCCGGCGGCAATGCCGCTGACAGCATAGAATGTGCGATAGAGACGGAAAGGCTTCCGCTGTGCGGGTACTTCCTTTGCCGATTCTGTTGTTACGGATTTTTCCTCTGTCGGTTCTGCCATTGAAGTTGCTTCCCGGTTCAGATAAGCGAATAGGGGGCGGTACGTTTGCAGGTGCTCCGGCACTTCCTCTTCGGTAAAGAAACGGCGCAGTTCACGCTCTTCTTCGCAGGAAGTTTCCCCTTCGAAATATTTATCCAGCAGTTCATCTATCTTCATGGCTCATTTCTCCTTTCTTTTCTTTCTTGTATGGTTCGCAGGTAAACGTCTCTCACTTTCTTCCGGGCTCTTGACAGATTGCTGCGGATGGCTTCCGGTCCGCATCCCGTGATTTCGGCGATTTCGTCCGTTTCGTATCCTTCGATGTCCTTCATCCGCATGATGGTGCGTTGAAGATTGGGCAGCGAGTCGATGATTTCGTGCATCAGACGGATTTCATCTTTGATTTCCAACAGCCGTTCCGGTGTTCCGGTGGGGGATGCCGCCTGCACTATGTCGAGAGATAGGGTGTCGTTGCGTTTGCAGCGCCACATATCTATACAGATGTTGTGCGTCAACGTCATGGCAAATGCTTCGATGCTCCGGTATTGCTCCAGTTCAAGCCTTTTGTTCCATAGCTTGAGCAGTACCTCCTGGACGGCATCTTCTGCATCCTCCGGTTCGTCGGTCAACTTCCGTGCATAGTTCAACAGCTTGGCACGGAGTGGAAGAACGGTTATTTTGAATTCTTTGAGTTCCATTTACACAGATAAGACGAATGGGAAATACAAACGTGACATTGTAAAGTGAAAAAAGTTGGAATAAAAAAAGGGACTTACTAACATTAGCAGTCCCTTTTCTTCACATTACTATAAAAGTATAGGATTATTTCTTGAAATAGCGGTTGTACAGACCTTCGAAACCTTTACCGTGACGGGCTTCGTCCTTAGCCATTTCGTGAACGGTGTCATGGATAGCGTCGAGGTTCAATGCTTTGGCACGGGTAGCGATACGCTTCTTGTCTTCGCATGCACCTGATTCTGCGTTCATTCTCTTTTCGAGGTTTGTCTTGGTGTCCCATACGCAGTCACCCAGCAGTTCAGCGAATTTAGCAGCGTGTTCTGCTTCTTCCCAAGCGTAACGCTTGAAAGCTTCTGCAACTTCAGGATAGCCTTCACGGTCTGCCTGGCGGCTCATTGCCAAGTACATACCAACTTCTGTACATTCGCCCATGAAGTGGTTGTTCAGGTCTTTAATCATTTCGTCGTCGCAACCTTTGGCTACGCCGATTACGTGTTCGTCGGCAAATACCAGCGGGCCGTCAGCTGTTGCTTCTTCAACTTCTACGAACTTGCTTGCGGGAGCTTTACACAATGGGCACTTTTCGGGAGCTGCATCTCCTTCGTATACGTAACCGCATACAGTACATCTAAATTTTTTCATTTTCTCTCAGATTTTAATTAGTTGAATTAGTTATTCTTTGTTGTTCTTAAACGTTCTTCTTCTATGCAATGTTTACAGATTCCTTTATAATAGTAGTGGATTTCCTGCACATCGTGCCCGTCCATATCCATGTCGACCACTTTCTTGATGTTGTTATTGCACATCAAGTCATAAATCTTTCCGCAACGCTTGCACAAGAAATGACCGTGCGGGCTGGTATCGGCATCATAACATGTGTTACGCTCGTCGATAGTCAGGGTTTGTGCGGCACCTTGCTCGCTCAGTAGTTTCAAGGTATTGTATACCGTTGTTTTAGACAGTGTCGGTATGGAGGGAGACAGTGCCGTATAGATTTCATCCACCGTGGGATGCGTACGATGCTCTATCAAGTAATTCATGATGGCTATGCGCTGTACTGAAGGCTTGATATTATGATTCTGCAATCGTTTTACTACATCCATATAATCTAAAGTTTCAAACTTGTAATTATTACATTTTTAATTCACTTGCAAAGATAGGAAGTTCCTATAATTCTCCAAAAGATTTTTGGAAAATTTTTAGTTGCGGTCATTAAAATTGTTTATATATGTTCCTCTTCTTGTAGGCAGGTTGCCGTATTTTTGCCATAAAAGCGAAGGCAGGATGCACCCCGGCTTCAGTCGGTTTCTCGTGCCGATATAGAGAAAACGTTTTTCTCTTATCTCTCTTAATCAGAATTTTGCCGTATCTTTGCACCGAATAAATAATATAGCATCCTTATGAATTACGGATATGTAAAAGTAGCGGCGGCTGTGCCCCGTGTCAAGGTGGCTGACTGTAAGTTCAATGCCTCAGAGATTGAAAAAGAGATTATTATAGCCGACGGGAAAGGTGTGCAAATCATTGCTTTTCCGGAGTTGTGCATTACCGGATATACTTGTGGCGACCTCTTTGCCCAGCAACTTCTGCTCGAAGAGGCGGAAATGGGGCTGATACAGATTCTGAACAATACGCGCCAGATGGATATCATTTCGATATTGGGCATGCCCGTTGCACTGAACGGTGTGTTGCTGAATGCGGCGGTTGTCATTCAGAAGGGGAGAGTGCTGGGCGTTGTCCCGAAGACTTATCTTCCCAATTATAAGGAGTTTTATGAGAAGCGCTGGTTTACTTCCGCATGTGATGTGGCAGAAAACAGTGTGCGCCTTTGTGGGCAGATTATTCCGATGGGGAGAAACCTGCTGTTCGAAACGGCGGATACCACTTTCGGTGTGGAGATATGCGAGGACTTGTGGGCACCCATACCGCCCAGCTCCACGCTGGCGCTGCAAGGTGCGGAAATCTTGTTCAATCTTTCGGCCGACAATGAAGGTATCGGCAAGCACAATTATCTGCGCTCGCTCATCAGCCAGCAGTCGGCACGATGCATTGCCGGTTATGTATTCAGCTCATGCGGTTTCGGAGAATCCACTACGGATGTGGTGTTTGCCGGCAACGGACTGATTTATGAGAACGGGACTCTGCTGGCGGCAAACGAACGCTTCTCTTTCGAAGGGCAGGTGGTCATCAGTGAAATTGATGTGGAACACTTGCGTACGGAGCGCCGGGTGAATACGACCTTCGCGGCTTGCCATGCAAATTGTGTTTCGGCCCTTCCGGTACGAATCTCTACGGAGTATGTCAACAGCAGGGATTTGAACCTGACACGTACTTTTGAACCGCATCCATTTGTTCCGCAGGGGATAGCGTTGGACGAACGCTGTGAGGAGGTATTCTCCATCCAGGTGTCCGGACTGGCGCAACGTCTGGTGCATACTAAAGCGAAGAGTGCCGTTATCGGCATTTCGGGTGGACTGGATTCTACGCTGGCGCTGCTGGTTTGCGTAAAGACTTTCGATAAGTTGGGATGGTCCCGTCAGGGTATTGTCGGTGTCACCATGCCGGGATTCGGAACGACCGACCGTACTTACACGAATGCCATCGACCTGATGAACTCCCTCGGTGTGACTGTCCGCGAAGTCAGTATCAAGGAGGCCTGCATACAGCATTTCAAGGACATAGACCATGATGTCCATGTGCACGACGTGGTTTACGAGAATGCGCAGGCACGGGAGCGTACCCAAATCTTGATGGATATTGCCAACCAGACCTGGGGAATGGTTATCGGTACGGGCGACCTTTCGGAACTTGCTTTAGGATGGGCCACTTACAACGGCGATCACATGTCGATGTACGGTGTGAATGCCAGCGTCCCCAAGACTCTGGTGAAGCACTTGGTGAAATGGGTGGCAGAGCATGATATGGACGATGCTTCACGTGCTACCTTGCTCGATATTGTGGATACTCCCATCAGCCCGGAACTGATTCCGGCAGATGAGAACGGTAATATCCAGCAGATTACCGAGGATTTGGTGGGGCCGTATGAGCTTCACGACTTCTTCCTTTATTACTTCCTGCGCTGCGGTTTCCGTCCTTCCAAGATATTTTTCCTGGCAGCACGCACATTCAAGGGGATGTATGATGAAGAAACCATCAAAAAATGGTTGCAGACTTTCTGCCGTCGTTTCTTCAACCAGCAGTTCAAGCGTTCCTGTTTGCCGGATGGTCCGAAGGTGGGCAGTATCTCTCTGAGTCCGCGCGGTGATTGGAGAATGCCGAGCGATGCTTCGTCGGAGATGTGGCTAAGGGAGGTGGAAGGACTCTAATTCTTTACTTCGGGTATGCCGTAATATCGATATGGGTATTTGATGACTGCATCTTGTTTGCATTCTTGCTGCATGTATTTTGCAGTGCGACTGCAAACGTGTTGCAGTATCACTGCATAACTGTTGCAGTCGTACTGCATATCGGTGTGCAGTGCCACTGCAACGGCTTTGCAGTGGCACTGCAAAATGTATGCAGGATTTTGCAGTAATAAGCTGTTGATTGATAACTAGTTGTAAAAGTAGGGATATGCTGCGTGTATGGAAAAGTGCAGCTTAGTTTCGTTTCCCGTAGTATCGTTTGTAGATTTTCTTGTATTCTTTTCCCTTTTTGAAACTATCCAGCCATGTGTTGAGGCTGTCCAGCAGGATAGGGGACTGTTTGCTTACCCCCCAGGAATAGAATTGCGTGAAGCTGATGGCGGTATTGATGTCTATTTGAGGAATGCTGTCGGCTGCGGTACGGGCAATGCTTTCGTCGCATACGGCATAGTCGATGTCTCCATGGGCTACCAAGGCAATCAGTTGTTCGGAACCGTACTTCTCTATTTCCTCAACGTAGATGGTGTCGCCTATCTCATTTCCCAGGTTGCGGATGCGTAGTATGGAAGGGGAGCCTTTCACTACGTGCAGTGTCTTTCCAGCCAGGTCCAGTTGGCTTTTGATGAATAATGACGAGTCGGAAATATTCTCAAGCTTGCGTTGCACCAGCACTTGCTTGTTCAGCACAATAGGGGTGGTAAGCAGCAAGGAGTCTTTCAGCTCACTGGTGGCGAGGATGCCGTAGGCAATCACGTCATATTGCCCGTCGGCCAGGCCTTCCAGCCGCTTGTTGAAGCTCATTTCCGGTGATATGGCCGCTTGCAGCCCGTGGTCGCGTGCAAAAGCTTCTATCAGCTCGTAGTGGAAACCGGACAAGGTGTCATCATCCACATAGAAACTGATGGAGTTGTATTCCGTCGAAGCATGTATGATGCCTTCGGCAGCTATCTCGGCATAATCGCGCGGATGACCTTTCGGTTTCTCTTCTTTCTTGATGAGATAGTGGGCAATGAGAGCCGCTGCAATTCCCAGAAGTGCGTATTTGAGCAGTCTGCTTTTCGTCATACAGTCATCTGTTAGTCATAGAAATTCCATGAGACGCCAATTTTGAACAAGCGCGGATTGATGGGGTAGTGCGGCACCAGGAAGGAATTGGCGCTTCCCATACCCGCGTTGACGTGATACATCATGGCAAAGATACGCGTCCGCTTCAAGTGCAGGTTGGCATATACGTTTACGATGGGGTAACCGCCTATTTCCACCAAATCGTCCGTAGGTTGCAGATGGAACTGCTGGACGCCGGGTGCATAGGCAGGTGCGTTGTACTTGGTGAAGTAACGGACATCGGCACCCAACTGAACGGTCAGCACCTTCTTGGCGAGTTTAGCCAGTATGTAGAAGTTATGGTAGAGCGAGAGTTGGGGCAATGGAAGTACTGTTTCATTGCTCGTCTTCTGCCAGGTCACCTCATTGTCCAGGTGGAAGACACCGAGGCGGAAGTCTTGTTTCAGTGTGGCGGACAGCACTTGTATGTTGCCTCCGTTCTGTTCGGGCAGGGCGCTTTGGTTGAAGTAGGTGTAGTTCTTGATATTCTCTACGCCGGCACGGAGATTGGTTCCCCAACGGGAAATGTTCAGCTCGCCTTCCACACGCGTACGGAATTCCTTGTCCATGTTGTCGTTGTCCCAGTTGTAGTGGTTGGAGTGGTAATGGCGCATGTAGAAGGAAGGAAGCGTGTTGCTCACATAACCGCGGGCGTAGAAGTTCACCGTATCTTTCCATAGACGGAAGTTCAGGTCCAGATTGGCGTTGACGCGGAACTGCCCGATGGCTTTGTCTACCAACCCCACTTCACCGTTTACGTTGTAGTGCAGCAGTTTGCCTTCGCGCTTGGCGAGTTCGCCACCCAGGAAGATTTCCTGCTCGGTGTAGCGGATGCGGCGCATGTCGGTAAGTGTGTCCGTATTCATCAGGTCGTACCGGCTGAACTTGTGGGAGATATAAGCCGTAAGTCCGGCTTTGGCGTATTTGTTGAAACCTTCCAGCAAGGCTATTCCGAACACGTTCTTTACACTGAATGCCGTGGTGGAGTCGTTGCTGTAATTCTTGTAAAGCTTGTAGTCTTCCGGGAAGAATCCTTCGGGCTCGCTTCCCGAACGGAATTGGTGCCGCGACCGCTCTACTTTCAAGGTATGGATAAAGCTGGTGACGGGGACGAACTCTTCTTCGAAAAGTGAGTCGTTGTCTGCGGTAGAAACAGACGGCAGGCTGTCATTGGCAGCTGCAAGTGTGCTGACCGATTTTGATGCTATGCTGTCGTTTGGCAATGCTATGTCGTTGTTCGAAGCGGATATTTCGGATTCAGAGGACGGGGAGGATGAGGCTTTGGGTGCGGATACCGTCGGTTTGCCTTCTTGTGTGTTCCGTACTCTCCGCGTAAAACCAAGACGATAACGCTGTGTCAGATAGATATAAAAATCCTTGTTACGGTTGGAACTCTGTTCCAATTTGACCGGAATAGTGGTGGACTCGTACTCTTTCTTTCCTCCGGACATGTTTTCGGGACGGGTGATGTATTGGTCGTCTGCAATACCGCCGTTCTCGTTCATCTTCAGGAAAAAGTTGTTGTAGACTGCTTGTACCTGGTATTTCTCGCCGATATAGCTACCGAACAGACCTGCATTGAAGTGCGAGGTGGACTGGTTCTGGTAATAACCGCGTCCGTACAGATAGTCGATGTTAAAGCCAAATGCCAACTGCTTGTTGACGTTGACGGAGAAGTAGGACTTGAAGCGTTCTTCACCGTTCACTTTGCTGCCGGCTTTGTAGTAGGTAAGATTGGTGTAAGGCACGTTGCTGTTGGTGAAAAGCACCTGGTCGGGACGTGTGAAAAAACTGGAGAAGGGAGCCATGAAGATGGTAGGTTCGCTTTCCTCCCGTTCGAAGAACAGACGTGAGAGGCGTGGAGAACCTAAATTTCCCAAGTAGTTGTAATGGCCGAACATTCCTTCCACCAGATTGGTGCTCTGGAAGTTGAGGCTGGCTGTGTCGGCAGGTATGATGGTACGGTTGCCCAGTGTCTCACTTAGTTTCCACATGTAAAGCTTGGGTGGAAGACTTTGAATCTCAGTATTGGTACTGTCTTCCAGATTGTCCGGCTGGGTATTTGGGTCAATCTGGTTACCGAACCGGTCGCGATTGTTCATCGGGTTTAAGGTGTTTTGCGCCATAGCCCCCCATATCCCTATAACGGACAGAAATATATATGTCAGTACAATTCGTCTCATAATTAGGCGCAAAGATACAATAAAAAATTATTTGCTTACTGAATTCAGCCTTTTTTGCTTCTTTTAAACTGTCTTGTTTTCTGTTTTGTTCTATACTGCTTCCGGTTCTCTGCCCTTGAATCCATACTTTTTCCGGCTTGAAATGAAATAAGCCCTTGCAATAAATCAATATCACAAGGGCTTATCCGTTTTCCTTTATCTCTTATTCTGGCGTAAAGTTCCTCCTCTTATGGGGAGTGGCTTTACATAGCCTTTCATTTCATTTCCTGAATAAGTTCCATTCCTTTCTTGATAGCTTCTTCGTTCATCGGTATCAAGTGGTGGTGGCGTTCGGGCAGTGTCTTCTTCAATCCTCTGAGTACACTGTCCAGTGTAACCATCGGCTTGATTTTCAATAATCCACCCAATACAATCATGTTGAATGCCTTGGCGTTGTTCATTTCATTGGCGGCATCCATGGCGTTGATGCGGTAAACGTGGATGTCCTTACGCGTCGGCGGGTTGATGATGCCGTAACCGTCGTAGATAAGTACGCCTCCGGGTTTTACCTTGCTTTCGAATTTCTCCAATGACGGCTGGTTCAGGATGATGGCGGCATCGTACTTGCTTAAGATGGGTGAGGATATTTTCTCGTCACTTACGATGACTGTTACGTTGGCTGTACCACCACGTTGTTCCGGTCCGTAAGCCGGCATCCAAGTCACCTCTTTGCCTTCCATCAATCCGGAATATGCCAAAATCTTTCCCATGGACAATACACCTTGTCCACCGAAGCCTGCTATAATGATTTCTTCTTTCATTGTTCTTCTGTCTTTAGCATGATTATTTATCTTTCAGGTCGCCCAGCGGATAGAAGGGGAACATGTTCTCTACCATCCATTCATTGGATTTCGCAGGAGACATCTTCCAGCCGGAGTTACAGGTGGAAACGATTTCCACAAGGTTGGAACCTTTGCCTGCCATAGAGTTCTCGAATGCTTTGCGGATAGCCTTTTTCGCTTTGCGGATGGCGGGAACGGACTGTACGCTTTGGCGTGTCACGTAAGCGGTTCCTTCCAATTGTGCAGCAATATCGGCCATCTTCAGCGGATAGCCGTGCAGATGCACGTCACGTCCGTAAGGGCTGGTCGATGTCTTCATGCCTACAAGGGTAGTGGGAGCCATTTGTCCCCCGGTCATACCATAGATGGCATTGTTGATGAAGATGATGGTGATGTTTTCGCCGCGGTTCAAGGCGTGGATGGTTTCGGCAGTACCGATACAAGCCAGGTCGCCGTCTCCTTGGTAAGTGAACACCAGGCGGTCTGGCCAAAGGCGCTTGATGGCAGTGGCAAGTGCGGGCGCACGTCCATGGGCGGCTTCCTGCCAGTCGATGTCTATATAATTATAGATGAACACGGCACATCCCACGGGGGAGATGCCTATTGCTTTGTCTTCCAGTCCCATTTCTTCGATAACTTCGGCTACGAGTTTATGAACTACGCCGTGACTGCATCCCGGGCAGTAGTGCATGGGATTGTCGTTCATCAGAGTCGGTTTCTTGGCAACCAGATTCTCGGGCTTTATAATATCTTCTTTTGTCATAATCACTTCTCCTATCTGTTGGTGAACCGTATGAAAAACTCCATCAACTTGACGAATATCGCCGCGCCGCAGACGTAGATGAACAGCTTGAAGTCATCTTTTGCAGCAAAATATATAATGATAGCTGCCAGGGCAAGTACCATGAAGAGAATGTTCAGTACGTTTCTTATTTTATCAGGATTCATTTCTTAATCAGTTTTTCTTTCAATGCATCTACTATCTCATCCGGATCGGGAACAATGCCGCCGAGGCGTCCGAAATGTTCCACTTTCACTTTACCGTTCACGGCAAGGCGGACATCTTCCACCATCTGTCCGGCATTCAATTCTGTAACGAGCATACCTTTCACCTTGTCGGCATACGCGGCAATGACTTTGGTCGGGAACGGCCACAACGTGATGGGGCGGAGCATACCTACCTTTATTCCTTCTTCGCGTGCCAGCTCCATTGCTTTCTGTCCGATGCGTGCCATAGAGCCGAAGGCTACAATCAGGTAGTCGGCATCATCGCAATGAATTTCCTCGAAGCGAACCTCATTCTCTTCTATCTGCTTGTATTTGGCCTGGAAACGGATGTTGTTCTTTTCCATTTCTTCCGGTTTCAGTTCCAATGAGGTGATGACGTTGGGTTTGCGGCCATTGGTTCTGCCGGTAGTGGCCCATGGGCATTGTTCGATGACTTCCGCATCGGTGCGGCGTGGCTTTTGTACCGGGAGCACCACTTTTTCCATCATCTGGCCGATGACACCGTCGGCAAGGATGATTGCCGGATTACGGTATTTGAAGGCAAGTTCGAATGCCAGTCCTACGAAATCTGCCATTTCTTGTACGGAAGCCGGAGCAAGGGCAATCAGACGATAGTCACCGTGGCCGCCTCCTTTTACTGTCTGGAAATAGTCGGCCTGGCTCGGTTGGATGGTTCCCAGACCGGGACCGCCGCGCATAACGTTTACAATCAAGCAAGGCAGCTCGGCACCTGCCAGATAAGAGATACCTTCCTGCTTTAGGCTGACACCGGGGCTGGAGGAGGAGGTCATGACCATTTTACCACTTCCGGCACCGCCGTACACCATATTGATAGCTGCCACTTCACTTTCTGCCTGAAGAACCACCATGCCGGTCGTCTCCCAGGGTTTCAGTTCGGCAAGAGTTTCCAATACCTCCGATTGCGGAGTAATGGGATATCCGAAGTAACCGTCTGCACCGCAACGGATGGCTGCGTGGGCGATGGCTTCGTTTCCTTTCATTAATACAACTTCTTCTGCCATATTCTACTGATTTACAGATTTATTCTACTTTTATTTTATATACTGAGATACATCCGTCCGGACATACTGTGGCGCACGAGGCGCAGCCGTTACAAGTATCTTCCAATATTTGGTGGGCATAGTTATACCCTTTCACATTCACCTCCTTGGTGAGGGCTATTACGTTGAGCGGACACGCTACCACACACAAGTTGCAGCCTTTGCAACGTTCGGTGTCTACTACGATTGCTCCTTTGATTTTTGCCATAATTTACGTTCTTTATTTATTGATTGTACATATCCTTGTTGTAGAAGTTCAGGATGTCCATAGCCATTTGATAGGCATGTTGTGCCGGGCTTTCGGGGTTCAGGTCGATGGCATACTGATAGTTGTTCAGTGCTTGTTGCCAGTTGCCTTGTTTCCGATAGGCATTTCCCCGCAGGTAGTAAGCTTCGTCTTTGCCGGGAAAGTCTGTTTGCAGTATTTCGTCAAGCTGCTGGATGGCTTGCTCTACATTTCCCTGGTTGATAAGCTCTTTTATGGTATTCAGTCGTTCCATATCTAAAAAATATCCGGGTTATCGAACCACAAAGATAGTTTTTATTTGAAGACAATGAGCATCTTCACTGTGAAAAATAAGAAAAAGGGGCAAATAAAAAGCCCGAAGTTTCTCACGATTCTATCAGAATGTCAGAGCTTCGGGCGGATATCATAAAGAATGTGATTCTACTGCTTTACAAGTGTACCGGTATCTTGTCCACTCTTCGTTGGTGGCGTCCGCCTTCGAATGGTGTACTGAAGAATTCCCTCATAATCATGTCGGCTTCTTCGGTACTGATGAATCGCCCTGGCATGACAAGCACATTGGCATCATTGTGCTGGCGTGCCAAATGGGCTATTTCTGCCGTCCAGCAGAGGGCTGCGCGGATACCCTGATGCTTGTTCAGCGTTATGCTGATACCTTCACCGCTTCCGCAGATGGCAATTCCCGGATAGCACTCTCCGGCTTCAACGGCCAGTGCCAAAGGATGTGCAAAGTCGGGATAGTCGCAACTCTCGGTTGAGTAGGTCCCGAAGTCCTTGTAAGCCCAGCCTTTGGCTTCCAACCAGCCGCGAACATATTCCTTCAATTCGAAGCCTGCATGGTCGGAACAGATTCCTATTGTTTTCATGATGGTCAGTTAATATACCAATGTGCCAATGTGCTGATGCCTGCAGCTTGTAGGGCGCGGGCAATCAGCACATCAGCACATCGGATAATGATTATAACATTGCTTTTACTTGTTTGTAAACGTTCTCTGCGGTGAAACCGAGCTTTTCGTCCAGCACTTTATAAGGTGCCGAGAATCCGAATGATTCCAATCCCCATACTTTACCGCGGGGACCTACCAGCCCTTGCAGTGTGACGGGCAGACCGGCTGTCAGGCCGAATACCTTGGCACCACACGGGATAATGCCTTCTTGATATCCCGGAGCTTGGCTACGGAACAGACCTTCGGAAGGAACGGACACGATACGCACCTTGATGCCATCCTTGCGCAGCAATTCAGTACCGGCTACCAATGTGGCAACTTCCGAGCCTGAAGCAACGAGGATTATATTTGGATTTTCATCGGAGCCGGCTACAATATAAGCGCCTTTGGCAGCTTGTTCGTAATCGTTGCCTTCGGGCAGGTTGGCGATGTTCTGGCGGGAGAAAATCAAACCGGTTGGGGTTGTGGTATTTTCCATTGCCAGTTTCCATGCCACAGTTGTTTCTTCTGCATCTGCCGGGCGGAGTACCAACATGGAATTATGTCCCTTGTGGTTTTTCAGTTTTTCCATCAGGCGGATTTGGGCTTCCTGCTCTACCGGTTCATGGGTAGGACCGTCTTCACCTACACGGAAGGCATCGTGTGTCCAGATGAACTTCACGGGAACTTCCATCAGGGCTGCCATACGTACGGCAGGTTTCATGTAGTCGGAGAATACGAAGAAAGTTCCGCAAGCGGGGATTACACCGCCATGCAGTGCCATACCGATACAGCAACATGCCATAGTCAGCTCGGCAACACCGGCCTGGAAGAATGCACCGCTGAAGTCACCTTTCTTGAAGGCATGTGTTTTCTTGAGGAATCCGTCTGTCTTGTCGGAATTGGAAAGGTCGGCAGAAGCAACAATCATATTTTCTACTTGAGTGGCGAGAGCACTGAGCACAGTGGCAGATGCTGCGCGGGTGGCAACGCCTGCTTTCTGTTCGATGGCGGCCCAATTCACTTCGGGAGCCTTGCCGGAGAAAAACATTTCCAGTTTGGCAGCCTTTTCCGGATTGGCTTTTGCCCATGCGGCTTTGGCTGCATACTTTTCAGCCATGATTTTCTTCAGCTCAGTTGCACGCTTGGCATATAGTTCGGCCACTTCGGGGAAGATGACAAACGGATTTGTCGGGTCACCACCCAAATTCTTGATAGTGTTTATATAAGCGTCGCCGCCCAGAGGAGCACCGTGCGTGGCACAATCAGCCTCGTAGCTGCTGCCGTCTGCCTTGCGGGCACCTTTACCCATTACGGTATGACCGATAATCAGCGTCGGACACTCTTTCTCAGCTTTGGCTTCGTTCAGTGCACCGCGGATGGCATCGGGATCGTTACCATTGATTTTAATGACTTTCCAGCCCCAAGCTTCGTATTTCTTGCCGGTATCTTCGATGGTCACATCCTTTGTCTCGGTAGAAAGCTGAATGTCGTTGGCATCATAGAACATGATGAGATTATCCAATCCTAATGCTCCGGCGATACGGCCTGAGCCTTGGGAGATTTCTTCCTGGATGCCACCGTCAGAAATATAAGCGTAGATGGTCTGTGGCATTACTTCTTCGAAACGTGCCTTCATGAACTTGGCTGCGATGGCTGCACCGACTGCAAATGTGTGTCCCTGGCCGAGCGGTCCGGAAGTGTTTTCGATGCCGCGCATGATGTCACGTTCGGGATGTCCCGGAGTAGGGCTTCCCCATTGGCGGAACTCTTTCAGTTCGTCCAGCGTGAACTTGCCGGTCAGGGCCAATGTAGAGTAAAGCATCGGTGACATGTGTCCCGGGTCGAGGAAGAAACGGTCACGACCTTCCCAAGCCGGATTTTCAGGGTCATATACCAGGAACTCTGAGAAGAGTACATTTACAAAGTCAGCACCACCCATGGCACCGCCCGGATGCCCGGAGTTGGCTTTCTCAACCATGGATGCAGCAAGGATACGGATATTGTCCGCCGCACGGTTCATAAGTTTGTTGTCGTTCATATTGAATCTAATTAATTTTGAATATTATCAATAGGTTATTTGGTCCTTGTAGGTTTTCCAAGGGCAAAGATAACTCTTTATGCGTAATTCACAACACTCGAAGAGTGTCTTTTTTATCAGTATTACTGCCTTTTTGCTGCTAAAATGATACTAAACGTATTTAGCTGATTTTGTGCGGTGCACGGTAGTTTTACTGTAACTCAATAGTAACGATTGATTTGGCCGGAAGTTTAATCTTGAGAATATCTTTATTGATTTTTACCTCTTTGAACGGAACGGGTTTCACATTGTCGGGATTTTCAAATGAATTGTAGTCCGTCAGATTGGTGGAAGTCAATATTTCACCAACTGCTTTCTTGGCTTTCGTTCCAGACAGATTGATGGTCACTTCCTGTGCATTGTCTGCATCTACGTTGGACATGGAAATGTGTATCTTGCCGTTTGGGTCTTTGGAGGCGGTAGCGCTGACCATTGGTATTCTGCGGTTGTCGCGTACATCCATCATGTCGCAGTTCAGCTCAAGAGGAATGTAGGTGGCATCCTGGTGTACATTGTACATTTTGAATACATAATAAGTGGGGGTGAGTACCATGTTTTTTCCGCTGGTCAGAATCATGGATTGCAATACATTGACGATTTGGGCAATGTTTGCCATTTTCAGACGGTCGGTATATTTATGGAAGATGTCGAAGCTGAGGGAAGCGACAAAAGCATCACGCAATGTATTCTGTTGGTACAGATGTCCGGGATTGGTACCCGGTTCAGTGTCCCACCAGGTTCCCCATTCGTCAAGCATAAGAGCCACGTTCTTTTGAGGGTCGTATTCATCCATAATGGTGCAATGCTTCTTGATGACATCTTCTATTTCGCGGCATTTGCCCAGTGTCCAGTAATAGTCGTCTTTACTGAATTGGGTGGCGGCGCCTTTACTGCCGTTCCATCCGCTGACGGTATAGTAGTGCAAGGAAAGACCGTGCATACGGCCGCCTACGCGGTCCATCAGTACTTTGGTCCAGTTATAGTCGTAGTCGCTGGCACCGCTGGCTATCTTGAAAAGGCTATTGCCGTCATAGTTGCGGCAGTAGGTGGAATAGCGGCGGTAGAGGTCGGCATAATATTCGGGACGCATGCTTCCACCGCAACCCCAGCTTTCGTTACCCACGCCGAGGTATTTTACTTTCCAGGCTTTGTCGCGACCGTTCTGGCGGCGCAGGCGTGCCATGGGGGAGTCTCCTTCGGAGGTCATGTATTCCACCCATTTGGCAAGTTCTTCTACGGTACCACTGCCTACGTTTCCACTGATATAGGGTTCACATCCCAGCATTTCGCAGAGATTGAGGAACTCATGGGTTCCGAAACTGTTGTCTTCGATAGTGCCTCCCCAGTTGTTGTTCACCATTTTGGGGCGGTTTTCTTTAGGGCCGATACCGTCCATCCAGTGGTATTCATCGGCAAAGCAGCCTCCCGGCCAGCGAAGGACGGGTACACGGAGCTCCTTCAGTGCATTGAATACGTCGGTGCGATAACCGTTGATGTTGGGAATATCGGAGTTTTCACCTACCCAAAGTCCGCCATAGATACAAGTTCCCAAATGCTCTGCAAATTGGCCGTAGATTTCTTTGGGAATGATTTGCCCGCTCTGGTCTGTGTGTAAAGTGATAGTGGCACTTTTCTGTGCGAAGAGTGACAACGAGGTGGAGAGAAATATGCTACTGATAAATAACTTTGTGTTCATAGTTTTTTAGTGTTATTAAATACTTAGTTCTTGAATCTTACTGCTGCTTCTTCGATGGGCAAACCAGCTTTATAGCTTTCGATGTAGGTGTTGAATCCGCTTACATCTTCGGCTGTCGGTGAGATTTCAATACCGGCATTTCCGGTGAATACATGCTTGTCCAGGAAGTCGGCAAGGGATTGGTCGTTTCCGTTGTTTGCAAGGTAGGAAGCGAGGAGGGCAATACCCCAGGCACCACCTTCGCCGGCTGTTTCCATAACGGAAATGGGTGAATTGATGGCAGCTGCCAGTATTCTCTGGCCTACTCCTTTGGTTTTGAAGAGTCCTCCGTGACCGGTGATTCTGTCTACTCTGATTTTCTCTTCATTGAAAAGGATGTCGTTGCCGATTTTGAGAACTCCCACTGAAGCATACAGATGGGTGCGCATGAAGTTGGCAAGGTTGAACTTGTCGTTTGCCGAACGTACAAACAGTGGACGTCCGTCTGCCAGTCCCGTTATAGGTTCGCCTGATATGTAGTTGTATGAGATGAGGCCTCCGCAGTCTGCATTGCCTGTCAGGGCGTGGTTATAGAGCTTTCCGTAGATTTCGTCCATATCTACGGGGATACCCATCAGTTCCTGGTATTCTTTGAAAATATTGATCCAGGCATTGAGGTCGGAAGTGCAATTGTTGCAATGCACCATAGCTACGAGGCTTCCGTCGGGGGTGGTTACCATGTCAATCATTTCGTAGGGCTTGGACAATTCTTTCTCCAATACAATCATTGAGAAAGAGGAGGTGCCTGCCGATACGTTTCCAGTGCGCTGCTTTACGGCGTTGGTGGCAACCATGCCGGTTCCAGCGTCACCTTCGGGCGGACAGACGGGAATTCCTGCTTTCAGATGTCCCGATACGTCGAGGCGACTGGCTCCTTCGGGAGTAAGGAAGCCTGCGTTTTCACCGGCCGACAATACCTTCGGCAGAATATCTCGAAGCTTCCAGTCGTATCCTTTCGGAGCAATAAGTCTGTCGAACTTATCCACCATTTCAGAAGAATAGTTTTTGGTGATGGGATCGATGGGGAGCATACCGGAGGCATCTCCTATGCCCAGTACCTTTTGACCGGTTATTTGCCAGTGGACAAAACCTGCAAGGGTGGTCAGGTAATTGATGGATGGAACGTGTTCTTCATTATCCAGGATGGCTTGGTAGAGGTGGGAAATGCTCCAACGCAGAGGGATGTTGTAGACAAATAATTCGGATAGGGCTGCGGCAGCCTGGCCGGTATTGGTATTTCTCCAGGTACGAAAGGGTACAAGGATTTCTTCTTTTTCGTTGAATGCCATATAGCCGTGCATCATGGCACTGACACCGATAGCTGCCAGGGTTTCTATCTCTGTATCGTAAAGGCTCTTTACATTAGCACGAAGGTCTGCGTAGCAATCCTGCAACCCATACCAGACAGCTTCGACGCTATATGTCCACAGTCCGTCGACTAACTGATTCTCCCAAGTATGGCTTCCCTGGACGATGGGTCTGTTTTCCTGGTCAATCAAAACCGCCTTGATTCGTGTGGAACCGAGTTCTATGCCAAGGATGGCCTTACCTGTCTCAATGGTTGATTTTGCATCTAATTTCATGGTATTAATGATAAATTACGGATTTATAGTACGATTATAAACTACGGATTACTGATTGCAAACTACTGGTTACGTTTGTGGTACGCGTAATTAGTAATCCGTAATGATTATCAGCAAAGTGCCTTGTTCAGCATATAGTAGACTTCATTCATGCGCAGTTCTTTTTTGAACTCGCTGATGGTGGTATTTTCATCGATGACCACCATTTCGATGCCGGTCATTTCGGCAAAGTCTTCCCAATATTCCACCGTCAGGTCGTAGGAGAAGCTGGTATGATGTGTACCTCCGGCCAGAATCCAGGCTGCAGCGCCCACCTCGAGGTTGGGCATTGGAATCCACAGTGCGCTGGCAACGGGCAACTTGGGCAGAGGCTTGCTCTTGATGCATTCTACTTTGTTCACAATGAGGCGGAAGCGATTGCCCAGGTCTACGATGGTAGCGGCTACACCTTCACCTTGCTTGCTGGTAAATACCAGGCGGGCTGTTTCGCTGTCGATACCGATGCTCAGACGGTGCACTTCCAGTTTCGGCTTCTGTTCGGCAATCAGTGGACAGACTTCCAACATGTGTGCCTGCAGGATGGCGCTCTTTTCTCCGTCGAAGTTCAGCGTATAGTCTTCGAGGAAGGAGCACCCCTTCGGCATGCCTTGACTCATCACCCAAGTGGTACGGTATAGTGCCGCAGTTTTCCAGTCGCCTTCGGCACCGAAGCCGTAACCTTCCGCCATCAGTCGCTGTGAGGCCAGTCCGGGGATTTGGTCAAAGTCGCCCAAATCGTTGAAGTTGGTGGTGAAGCCTTTGGCACCCGTGTCTTTCAGCACACGGCGAATGGCGATTTCGGCCTTGGCGGAGTTCCATACTTTGGTGTAGGCTTCCGTACGTGCGTCTTCCAGTTCGGGAGCGTGGTCGTAGAGCTTGAAGTATTCTGCTACGAGTGCCTTCACGTCCTCGTCGCTGACAGCATTGTAGTGTGTCATCACATCATTGATGGGATAGTAGTCCACATGATAGCCCAATACTTGTTCGGCACTGACCTTGTCACCGTCTGTCACAGCCACGTTGTTCATCTGGTCGCCGAAGCGGATGATGAGCATATCCTGCGCATCAGCCCATGCGGCAGCTACGCGCATCCATGCGGCAATCTGGTTTTGGGCTTTTTCGTCCTGCCAGTGGCCTACTACCACTTTGCGGTTCTTTCGCATACGTGTCACGATGTGTCCAAATTCGCGGTCGCCGTGAGCCGATTGGTTTAGGTTCATAAAATCCATGTCCATCGTCTCCCAGGGAATTTCCTTGTTGAACTGTGTATGGAAGTGTAGTAATGGCTTCTTCAGTTCCTGCAAACCGTGAATCCACATTTTGGCAGGAGAGAAGGTGTGCATCCAGGTGATGACCCCGATACACTTTTCGTCGTTGTTGGCGGCCTTGAAGGCAGCAGTTACTTCTTTGGATGAATTGACCGTACCTTTATATACTACCTTTACGGGCAGTTTCCCGGAATCATTCAGACCTTTCACCATTTCATTACTATGTGCGTCTACTGCGATAACTGCGTCACCTCCGTACAAGAGCTGTGCTCCGGTTACGAACCATACTTCATATTGTTCAAATGTGTTCATACAATTTATTTTTATAGTTTATATTTAAAGAATGATAGTTATTTCTGTCCATAATAAGCGTTAGGACCGTGCTTGCGGCTGAAATGTTTTTCTATCAGCAGCGGATTCATGGTCAGATTGGGGTTCACGGCATAGGCTATACTTGCCATTTTTGCCACCTGCTCCATCACTACGGCATTATGTACCGCTTCGTGTGCGTCTTTTCCCCACGAGAAAGGACCGTGGTTCTTTACCAATACTCCGGGAGTATGTACCGGGTTCAGCCCCTCAAAGCGTTTTACGATGACATTTCCCGTTTCCAGTTCATACGCTCCTTCCACTTCCTCCTTCGTCATGTCTGCTGTGCAGGGTATGGCGTCGTGGAAGTAATCGGCATGTGTTGTCCCGATATTCGGTATGTCACATCCGGCTTGTGCCCAGGCTGTGGCGTAAGTAGAGTGCGTGTGCACCACACCGCCGATTTCGGGGAATGCCTTGTAGAGAACCAGGTGGGTCGGTGTGTCTGAGGAGGGCTTTAACCGTCCTTCCACGACCTTACCGTCAAGATTCACCACTACCATATCTGTAGCTTTCATGTCATCGTAGCTTACACCACTGGGCTTGATGACTACCAATCCCGTCTCACGGTCGATGGCCGAAACATTGCCCCAGGTGAAGATAACCAGTCCATGCTTCACCAACTCAAGATTGGCATGGAATACTTTTTCTTTCAGTGCTTCTAACATAACTCTATTTTACAGTTTAAATTTCGGTGCCTTACGATATAGATTCTCGTTGAACTGATATAGTGCAGCTCCCCGTTTGGAGCCGGTTTTGTCTATTTTGTCCGTCTTTTCGATACAGTCCAGTTCGGCTATCCGCTTACGGAAGTTGCGTTTGTCCATGGCTTCTCCATAGATGGCTTCGTATAGACTTTGTAGCTGCGATAAGGTGAACAGCTTGGGTAGCAGGTTGAAGCCTATCGGCTCGGTAGAGGCCTTCTGCTGCATCAGCTTCCGTGCCTGCGCTACCATTTGCGGATGGTCGAAAATCAGTTCCGGCAGTTCGTTGATATTTACCCAAAATGCATTGTGTTTCTGCACCAGTTCTTTATCATACTCATTGATGTTGATTAGTGAGTAGTAGGCAATAGAGACAACACGTTCGCCCGGGTCACGGCCGATGGCTCCGAATGAGCCGACCTGCTCCATGTATACATTGTCCAGTCCGGTCAGTTCATGCAGTACGCGTTTGGCAGCATCGTCCACGCTTTCATCCTCTTGTACAAATCCTCCCATCAGAGACCATTCGCCCATTGCCGGCTGAAAGTTACGCTTCAGCAGCAGCAGGTTCAGTTCCCCTTCGTTGAAACCGAAAATGATGCAGTCCACGGAGACGTAGAATTTGGGGTTCTTACTATAATAAGTTGTCATAAGTATGTATATTTATCGTTTGACAGTTGAGTGTTACCAGAAATAAATATAGAATAGAGCACAGAGAATCACAACTCCCAGTGAAGCAATGACATCCCATTTATTCCAACTTTCTCTGATTAGTTTTTTGTAACTGCCGGTGAAGGTTATGGCTTCTATCTGCTCGGCAGTGGGTTTGGGAGTGAAACAAGAAACTACTGCCATCAGTACGAGCAGGAATACAAGCAGCCAAATTTCGAAGATGAGCCAGTTGGTCTGCCAGAACCAGCTGGTGTATTCCCAGTACCAGCCGTTCATGACGTCTTTACCGGTATTGGTAAAGATATTCGTCAGTAGGCGTACCATACCGATGATGAATCCTACAATCATGCCTACTTCACCCGCTTTCGGTGTAATCCGTTTTGAGAAGATACCCAATGCAAATACGGCTACCATGGCAGGAGCCAGGAGTGACTGGATGCCTTGGAGGTAATCGTATAGACTTCCTAGACTCATCATGATGGGAATCCATGCCATACCAAGGATAACAACTACTACTGTGGCAATACGTCCTACCAATACGTAGGTAGCTTCACTTTTACCTTTGCACATGGGTTTATAGAAATCTTCAGTGAAGAGAGTGGCACATGAATTGAAGAATGCAGCCAGCGAAGCAACCAGGGCACAGATGAAACCGATAGTTACAATGCCTTTTACACCGGCGGGCAACACGTCTTTTACCATAACGGCAAAAGCGGCATCTGTGTTTGACATGTCGAACTCGCCTTTGGCGGCCAGGGCTGCTGCCACCATGCCCGGAATGAGGAACATGAATACCGGCAGAATCTTGAAGTAACCGGCTGCAATGCTACCGCGACGGGCGCGCTTCATTACGACATCATTCGCTTCTCCTTTACTTTGTCCAAGCACACGTTGAACAATGTGCTGGTCTGTACACCAATACCAGAAACCGATGATGGAAGCTCCGATGAATACCCAAAAACCGGGATATTCCTGATACATCGGGTCTGCTTCACTCCAATGGAACATGTGGTTGGCACCGTATGCATGGCCGTCTGCTCCTACATTCATGGCATTGCGGGCATGTTCCATCATTTCTGTCCAGCCGGTAGCGATACTTCCACCACCTAGAGCTGACAGCCCCAGGAACAGAACGAGAAAGGAACCGATAATTAGAATAGGGGTCTGGATAGCTGAAAGGGTCATTACCCCCTTCATACCACTCAATACCGTGAAAAGACCGGTCAGTACAATCAGGCCGATAGCTCCGTACCAGAATGGTAGTCCAAGAAGAAATTCGAGGAAGATACCTCCGGTATAGGCTGTTACGCTCACTTTAGTCAGAATGTAGGCAATCAGTGTTATGATGGAGAGCCATGAACCCGTGCGTTGTGTGTAACGGTATTTCAGAAAATCGGGCATAGTGATGATTTTTCCCATCTTATTATTCAGCAACTGATAGAACGGAACAAACAACCATCCTAAAAGAAGAATCATCCAGCCTTGCATTTCCCAGTGAGCCATGCCTACTCCCGATTTTGCTCCGGTTCCGGCAAGACCTACCAGGTGTTCCGAGCCAATGTTGGCAGCAAAGATTGCTGCACCGATAATGTACCAGGGTTCTCCTTTACCAAATAGATAATCAGCACTGCTTGCTCCTTGTTGCATACGTTTGTCTTTCTGGACAGCACGCCATACAGCCCATATTACAGCTGCCATGCCGACTATGAGGATTACCCAGTCGAGCCATATAAATTCATGTGAATTCCAATTCATTGTACGATGTGTATTTAAAAGGTTATTTTTCTATAGTGAATTTAAAGATACATTCGCTGTTGTAAATTTGTCCGGGTTCCAGTACGACAGAAGGCCATTGGGATTTGTTGGGGCTATCCGGATAATGTTGTGTCTCGAGGCATACGGAAGCGCGTTGGTTGTAAGTAATGCCTTTTTTACCTTTTACGGTGCCGTCCAGGAAATTCCCGGTATATACTTGTATGCCTGGCTCATTGGTATAAACTTCCAGGGTGATGCCGCTTATAGGCGATGTCAGTTTGGCTGCCACTTGGGATAGGTCACCTTTAGTATTCAGTACCCAATTGTGGTCATATCCGTTTCCATTCTTTATTTGTTCAAAGTCCGTCCGGTTGATGTCTTGTGCCACACTCTTGGGAGTGGTAAAGTCCATTGGTGTTTCTTTGACGGAGATGATGTCACCCGTTGTCATGAAAGTACTGTCTACCGGAGTATAGTTGTCTGCATTGATGTATAAGATGTGGTCTGTTGCTGCCTTTGAAGGGTCACCTGATAAATTGAAATAAGAATGGTTAGTCATATTGATAACCGTCTTTTGGTCTGTTGTTGCACTGTATTTTATATCAATGGCATTGTCATCCGTTAACTTGAAAAGTACTTTTGCCGTAACATTACCCGGGAAATTCTCGTCTCCATCCGGTGAAATGCGGGTGAGCTCCAGAGTTGTGCTGTCAATGGGATTGGCACTGTATACTTGGTATTGCCATCCTTTGGGGCCACCGTGCAGGCAATGTCCGAAATTGTTCTGTGGTAACTGTATGGTATCTCCGTCAAGAACGATTTTCCCTTGGTTAATCCGGTTGGCGTAGCGTCCGATAGAAGCACCAAAGTCACTTGGAATGTTGATGTAATCGGCAATGCTGTCAAAGCCCAATACTACATCCTGCATAACTCCATTTTTGTCGGGTACCATAATGGATACAATACGTCCCCCAAAGTTTGTGATGCATACTTCCATGCCCGCTTTATTCTTCAGCGTATAAAGCTGTGTCTGGGCGTCATTGACTGTTGTTTGGAATTTTACTGGATCAAGACCGGACAGCGTAAGCGTTGTTTCTGTCTTTTGATTGCACGCAGTTAGCATCATTGCGGCAATTCCTGCAAGTAGAACATGTCTTTTCATGGTTTTGTATTTAATGTAAATGAGATGATTATCTTTCTTTGGGTGTAAAAGTAACACTTTTCTTTAGTGTAGGCTGTACACTTTTATATGTTATGCAACATAAGTGTCAAGAAACATATCTGTGCCAACTGGCTGTACAGATAGATGTGTTCGGAATAAACTTCTCGGATGATTTTGTTTTTAGAGTGGAAAACGGTGGAATAGGGGAGAAGAAAAAGGCGCTTCCCTGCAAAGGGAAACGCCTTTTATTTGAATGCTGATGTCTATTATTCTAATCTGCGGGCACCGTCGCTGATGACTACATCATATACTTTTGGGCTTCTGCCGAACTTCTTCTTGAATTCATCTTTTGCTTTTTCGATGAATGTACTGTACAATTCATCCTTTACCAGATTGATTGTACATCCACCGAATCCACCGCCCATGACACGTGAACCGGTAACTCCACAATCGAATGCAAGGTCATTCAGAAAATCGAGTTCTTCGCAGCTTACTTCATACAACTTACTCATGCCATGATGTGTTTCATACATCTTTTGGCCTACAGTTTCATAATCGCCTTTTTCCAGGGCGTCGCAAACGTCGAGTACGCGTTGAATCTCTTCGATGACATATTCTGCACGCATATAGTCTTCTGCGCTGATGTCGGCTTTGGCTTCTTCCAGCATGCCCATGGTAACGTCACGCAGGAATTCTACGTGTGGATGCTTCTTCTGAACAGCGGCAACAGCAGCTTCGCAGCTTTGACGACGTTTGTTGTATGCTGAAGATGCAAGTTCGTGTTTCACTACAGAATCTACAAGAACCAGACGATAGCCTTGCGGGTCGAATGGGAAATACTGATATTCCAGTGAACGGCAATCCAGGCGGATGAGGCTTCCTTTCTTTCCGAATACAGAAGCAAATTGGTCCATGATACCACAGTTTACGCCACAATAGTTGTGTTCTGTAGATTGTCCCACTTTTGCCAATTCAAATTTGTCTATCTTGTTGTCACCGAACAAGTCGTTCAAAGCATAGGCATAGGTACTTTCCAAAGCTGCTGACGAGGACATTCCTGCACCTAGAGGCACATCGCCTGCAAAAGCGGTATTGAAACCTTTTACATCTACACCGCGTTTCATCATTTCCAGGCACACGCCAAAGATATATCTTGCCCAGCTTGCGCGGGGTGCATCTTCTTCATTCAAGCCAAATTCCACATAATCTTTCAGGTCGATGGAATAAGCTTTTACTGTGTTTGTGCCGTTGGGCTTTATTTCTGCAATCATTCCCTTATCGATTGCTCCGGGGAATACAAAACCACCGTTATAGTCTGTATGCTCACCGATAAGGTTGATGCGACCCGGAGAAGCATAAACAGCTCCCGTTGTTCCGTCAAAGTGCTTGATGAAACGGCTTCTTACGTATTCTATATCCATGATATTTATATTTTATAAGGTGAATAAATAAATTACCTATATTTTCTTGTTAATCGACCTTGATGTCCTTATTGACATTTTTGCAGCCTACCAAACCGTAGAACAACAGATAGCCAAGGGCTGCGATGATAACCCAGTAACTCGGCATGAAACCTGCAATGTCGGCCACCAAACCTTGGATAACGGGCAAGATGCCGCCGCCGCATACCAATACCATGAACAGACCGGAAGCCGCTGCCAGATATTTACCCAATCCTTCTACGGCCAAATTAAAGATACCACCCCACATGATGGAAGTACACAGACCTACCAGTACCAGATACATTGCATTGATGGGTACTTCTGCAAATCCGAAAGAGAGACCTCCCGTAGCACTTTGTTGGAGTACCGGCAGATTGACAAGCGAACCGGTAGATGAGAAGATGGCAAGGAATACCAAAAGTAAGCCTAATGCGGAAGTAAAGGTAAGCATTGCCTTACTGGAGATTTTTGCACCCAATGAAGCGCCGGCCAGACGTCCAATCAGCATGAGGAACCAATATGTACCTACAACAAAACCGGAAATGGTGGAAGAAATGCCTGCTCCTCCCTTTTCAATCGGATCGGTCAAGAACAAGTTCAGAGTACCCGGTACACCAACTTCGACACCTACATATACAAAGATCGCTATAGCTCCCAAAATGAAGTGGCGGAATTTTAAAGCGCCTGACATCAACTTACCGATAGGTTCTGTTGAAGTTGCAGCATTGGGTTCCGGTATGGGCACAATCAAAAGAACGAAGAACGCGATGGCAAATACAGCCATTGCTGTGTACATTACAGGGAATATCTGAGAGATAGTAGCTTTTTCAATGGAACCGGCAATCAGGATACCTACGAACATCGGAGTAATGGTGGCCATTACGGAGTTGAAAGAACCACCCACTTGGATAAGCTGGTTTCCTTTGTTACCTTCGCCACCGAGCTTGTTCAGCATCGGGTTGACTACCGTATTAAGCAAACACATGGAGAAACCGGCGATGAAAGCGCCAATCAAATATACGGCAAAAGCCATATCAGGGCTTGAATGACCGGATAAATATTGGATACCTACACCGATAAAGCCTACAGCTACTGCTATCAATGCCGTTTTTTTATACCCTACCCGTTGTAGTAAGATGCCGCTTGGTATTCCCATCACTGCATATGCAATAAAGTTACCAAAGTTACCCAACATCCCTAAAGCGTTGGATACTGAAAACTGATTTTTCAGTACGATTCCCATAGGGGCAGCAAGGTTGGTAACAAATGAAATCATACCAAAAAGGAAGATCATCGTGATAATTGCGATGAGTTTACCATTCTGTTTTTGTTGTGTCATGGTTTTGTAAAATTAATAAGTTTATAAATTGGATTAGTTATTTCATTCTTGTACACCAAACTTGTAGATTGTCACTTGCTGGTACTCATCACCCGGTAGCAATACTGCCGACGGAAAATGGGACTTGTTGGGCGTATCGGGAAAACACTGGGCCTCAAAGCAGACTGCACTTCTTGCAGGGAAAGTGGCTCCATGGGCACCTTCAAAGCCCCCGAGCCAGTTTCCTGTGTAGAGCTGGACGCCATTTTCAGTGGTATATACTTCCATCGTTCGCCCGCTGTTGGGCTCTATGCAGGTGGCTGCAAGGCTCAGCTCTCCACTTTCAGTCTTGTTCAGTACATAGCAATGGTCATATCCTGTGCCATTCACAATTTGCGTATGTTTCTCATCAATTCGTTCACCAAGAGTATGGGGAGTACGGAAATCCATAGGAGTACCTTCTACCTTCAATATCTCTCCGGTAGGAATGGATACTTCATCGATGGGTACATAAAAATCTGCGTTGATGGTAACAATATTGTTTAAGACTGTAGGGGAGGGATTGGCTATACCGGCAAGATTGAAGAAACCGTGATTGGTCAGATTGACGATGGTGGCTTTATCGGTAGTAGCCCGGTATTCGATGACCAGAGCATTGGTCTCATCCTCCAGGCGATAAGTCATTTCTACTTCGAGATTTCCGGGGAAGCCCTCTTCGCCGTCAGCGGATGTGTAGTTGAAGATGACTGTTGATGGCTCTGGCTGGACAGCATCCCATACACGGGTATGAAAACCAGTCGGACCACCATGCAGTGAGTTGGGACCATTGTTGATTGCCAATTGGTGCTCTTCGCCGTATAAAGTAAACTTTCCTTTAGCTATCCGGTTACCGTAGCGTCCGATGGTAGTGTTTAGAAAAGGTTCCGGGCTGTTGATTACATGTTCAATACTGTCGTGTCCTAATACAACATTGGCATATTTGCCATTTTTGTCGGGTACCATGATGGAAAGTATTGCACAGCCGTAATTAGTAACTGCAACTTCCATTCCCTGGGCATTCTTCAGGATAAACAAATCTGTCTTTTTGTTATTTATATCCTTTTGAAAGTCTTTTTGGTTCAAACCGGACAAATTACTTTCTGTTGGAGTAGTGTTTATCATATCCATGGTATTAATTAAATTTCTTGCAAATAAAAAGAAATTCTTTTGTTCCCCCAAGTAATTGGAAGGAAATGTGGAGAACATTTTAGGAAAGTTTAGCGTTTAACAAATGGAATACAAATTGATATTTTTTGTATGTTTGCCCCCGGAATCTAAAAAAATCACATCATTAACAGAAAGTTCTAATAAAAACAACGAATGTATCCTCTAAAATTTGAGCCTATTCTGAAGCAGACGCTTTGGGGAGGCGACAAGATTATTCCATTCAAACATTTGAATGATACCCTTGCCAATGTAGGCGAGAGTTGGGAAGTGTCGGCAGTAGAAGGCAGTGAGTCTATAGTGGCCAATGGTGCAGACAAAGGATTGACGCTGCCGGATATGGTCAGAAAATATAAGGAAGACCTGGTAGGAGAAGCCAACTATGCACGTTTCGGAAATAAGTTTCCTTTATTGATAAAGTTTATTGATGCCAAGTTGGACTTGTCGATTCAGGTACACCCGGGTGACGAGTTGGCTAAGAAACGTCATAACAGTTTTGGTAAAAATGAAATGTGGTATGTTATTGCTGCTGACCAGGGTGCCAAGCTGATTTCCGGTTTTGCAGAGCAGATTACTCCGAAAGAATATAAGGAACGAGTGTATAATGGTACGTTTGCGGATGTTCTGCAGACTTGCGCCATTAAACCGGGCGATGTGTTTTATGTGCCTGCAGGTCGGGTACATGGAATCGGTGCGGGAGCTTTTGTAGCAGAAATACAGCAAACGTCGGATATCACTTACCGTATTTTTGATTACAATCGTAAGGATAAGGATGGTAAATCAAGAGAACTGCATACAAGCCAGGCCATTGATGCCATTAATTTTGCAGATGTGCAGGACGATTTTCGTACGGAGTACGAGCAGGTGCAGAATGAACCGGTAGAAATGGTGGCAAGCCCGTATTTCACGACTTCCATCTATGACATGACGGAAGAAATCACTTGTGACTATTCTGAACTGGATTCTTTTGTTATTTTTATTTGTGTGGAGGGTTCTTGCCGTATTATTGATAATGAGAAGAATGAAGTTTCCGTACAAGCGGGCGAAACAATCCTGCTGCCAGCTGCAACCCAAGAAGTGACGATTGTGCCTGAAGGAGCAGTGAAGTTGCTTGAGACGTACGTATAAAAGTGCTCAGACTATATCGGATAAAAAAAGAGGGGATGACTGTTATGGCCATCCCCTCTTTTTTTATCCGATATTCTATCTCTTTCTTCCAAATATTTTTCTGAATTTCTTCATTACCTTTACCCCCAATACTATACCGTCAAAAACAGCCATACCCGTGTTGAATGCTCTCATCATGGCATTTGCCTTGTTGGTAGCTGGTTCCAGCGGAGCAAAAATTTCTTGTGTAAGCCCAGTCATGATTTCTTTCTGGAGTCGTATTTCTTGTAGCAGCATGGCTTTTTTCTGGGCGATGCTTTCTAAAGTGACGGGAGTCGTATTGGTCGTATTATCCATGAATATTTCGAATTAATTGTCTAAGAATAATTCTGCGATAAGTTTTACTGTCGGATCAATAATGAGCTTTTTGCGGAATAGGACAAGCAGAACGATGAGTAGGATATGGAAGCACGTGATAAGTGCAAAACTCATCATTAGCCCGCCTACCAGCGGAGCTAAGATATAGACCAGCGTAAACGACAGATGAAACAGAACCACTACGCCGAGTATGACGACCAATAGCACCAATAAAAGTGTAGAAAGCAGTTTGGATAGTTTTTCGGTGACTTCCAGTTTGGTATATTCTTTTTGCAGCTCCAGGTATTTCTTGAATTCAATGAAGAGCTGCTGCATATTTTCTATACTTTTGTCGTCTGCAAACATAGTGGTTCTGTTTTTTACCTTATTCCGTTACCTCACCTTTGATTTCCGCAGCAATTTCATCTACCAAGTCTTCCATTTCGCTTCGGTTCAGACGAATCCCTTTCTTACGGAGAATTTCTGCGATTTTGTTACGGGTGTCTTCTCCTTTTTCAGGAGCAAATAAGATACCGAGGGCTGCACCTACTGCGGCGCCACCCAGGAAAGCTGCTAAAACATTTAATCCTTTCATAATGATATTCCTTTCTTTTTTGAGGTTCGTACGACAAAACTAACAAATTTTTTTGAAACTTTGTTCGGAATATCAGTTTTTTTATGATTGTCTTTATCTTCCAACTCCTTTTGGGGTGTTGTTTTGCGAGGTTTGCTTTTTTCTTCTCCAAAAGTCTCCATTCGTACGGCTCCCGCGATAGATTTTGTTTTCCTTGGTTTTGGCCTTAATTTCTTCAGTCTTGATTTTCTGGGCTTTTAAACCATCGGCGGTGACAAAAGGGTGTTCTTTTATTACTGGGATACTTTTCCCTATCAATTTTTGGATATCTTTCAGGTAAGGCAGTTCTTCCGATTCGCAAAAGGAGAGGGCAATACCGTCGTGGCCGGCACGTCCGGTTCGTCCGATACGGTGCACGTATGTTTCCGGAATGTTGGGCAACTCATAGTTGATGACGTGTGATAGTTGGTCCACGTCGATACCTCGTGCTGCAATATCGGTTGCTATCAGTACACGCAGTTCATGGTTCTTAAAGCCGGTCAGTGCTCGCTGTCGGGCATTCTGCGACTTGTTTCCATGTATGGCTTCGGCTCTTATTCCGGACTTACTAAGGGTACGTGCAAGTTTGTCTGCTCCATATTTAGTTCTGGTGAAGATAAGTACGGACTTGATAGCCGGATTCTTCAGCAGATGAATCAGTAAGTCTTTTTTCTCTTTTTTCTCAACGAAATAGACTGATTGGGAGATTGTGTCAACCGTAGACGATGCAGGGGTGACTTCCACTTTCTCGGGGTGCGTCAGCATGGAGTTTGCCAAGGTCTCTATTTCTGGAGGCATTGTGGCCGAAAAGAAGAGAGTCTGCCGTTTTGCGGGCAATAGCTTTAATATGCGTCGGATATCATGTATGAATCCCATGTCCAGCATCCGGTCTGCTTCGTCCAATACGAAGAATTCGAGTGCTTTTAGGTTAATGAAACCTTGGTTGACCAGGTCTTGCAGTCGTCCGGGAGTTGCAACCAGTATTTGTACTCCACGTTTCAGTTCATCTGTCTGTGGCTTTTGTCCTACACCGCCGAAGATGACGGCATGTCTCAGTCCGGTATACTTACCGTATGCACTGAAGGATTCTCCTATCTGTATGGCCAACTCGCGGGTCGGCGTCAGAATGAGTGCTTTGATACTTTTGCGGTTATCCGTTTTATACAACTTTTGCAAGATAGGGATGGAAAATGCGGCGGTTTTGCCTGTTCCGGTTTGAGCACATCCTAATAAGTCTTTTCCTTGAAGTAATATAGGGATCGATTTTTCCTGGATTGGGGTAGGGGTGGAATACCCCTCTTCTTGAAGAGCCTTCAATATAGGTTCTATCAAATTCAAATTTTCAAATGTCATGTAATCAATTAAGTGAGCCTCATGCTCTGTTTATATTTGGCAAATATACGTCAAGTCTTCCGGGAAATCTCTTTTTATGGAGGGGTTTAATTATATTTAACTAAGGATGCTGAGGTATAATCGCATGTTATGGTGTACTTTTGTTCCATATTTAGATAGTGGCATGGAAAAATGATGAAATTGCATTTAAAATATCTTTGGATTGTATTGGTGGCTTGTACTTTGACCGCTTGCATGAATGGTGGGGGTGACTTGGCCGGTAAGTGGCAGTTGCGTCAGTATCAATATGCCGACGGTACATCAGAGAAGGTGGACAGTGTATTCTATAATTTTCAAAAAGGAAGTTTTTCTGCCATATGTTTGTTGAAAGATGGAGGGTTGACTACGTTTTTTGGAAATTATTCTTTGAAAGGTGCTGAAATTTCCATTATTTTGTTGCCTGAAAGCGTTAACGATAAAAATTATGATACTTATTTCGGGTGGCCGGAAGGAAAATGTACCTTTAAAGTAGAAGATTTGTCCTACTCTTCATTGCGTTTGGAATATGAGGGCACGAAATCTATTTTTCGAAAATTTTGAGATAAAGAATAAGAATAGACGATTTTACTAATAAAAACAATAGAAAAGATGAAAAAATTAGCCGTATTGGGAATGGGAGTATGCATAGCTCTGGCATTCTCTTCTTGTAAATCAAGTGAAAGTGCTTATAAGAAAGCATATGAAAAGGCAAAACAGCAGGAATTGGCCGAGCCGCAAACAACTGCCCCTGCTGAAGAGGTGGCTCCAGTGGTTACCGCTCCGGTAGAAGTAAAGGTGGTGGAAAGTGCACCTGCCGGCATGCGTCAGGAAAAGGTGACTGTGGTATCAGGTGGTACCAGCTTGAAAACCTTTAGTGTAGTTTGCGGAGCTTATAGCGTGAAAGCTAATGCGGAAGGTGTGAAGCAGGCATTGGTGAATGAAGGCTATACTGCAATGGTGGTTTACAATGCAGAAAGAAACCTGTATCGTGTAGTTATCGGTACATTCGATGACAGAGCATCCGCCGAGAATCTGCGCGACTCTTTCAAAGCTAAACATCCTTCGAATGATGACTTCCAGAAGGCATGGTTGCTGTATAGCGTCAATTAATAGAATTCTTTTTGGTAATTCATAACAGAAAGGAATGTATGTTTCCTTTCAAGATGAGGCAGTAACTGCGAAGTTACTGCCTTTTTCATGATATGCCGAAAGAATGTGAAGGCTGGCGCTGTCGCGTGTTTGGTTTGGCAAAACAAAGTGTTTCCTTTAACAGAACAGTTTGTTTCATTAAAGAGAACACTTTGTTTCTCTTAACAGAACATCTCGTTCTATCGCATAAAAACAAAATGTTTTTATATACTGAAACAACTTGTTTTTAAAGGTTGAAACAAAGTGTTCAGTACTGTGAACTAACGGACTAATTGAGAAAAGACCCAGATAAACTCATGTTGTCACAGTCTCTTTAGTTCCTCTTCCTTCGTGAATATTTCACTCTATTTCTCTGCTCCGGATTGATTTTTCTGATTGTGAAAAGTGCTTATAATATTCTCTCTTTCGTTTAAAAGAAGTTATAAAACAAGAGGTGGAAACTTTTAGACCTGAAAAAGTTTTTAATTTTGTGCCTTATCTTTGAGAAGAATATAGTATGGAACGACGATATATACTGAATGCGATTGATGCCGCTTTGCAGGCTGGCGAGAAAATTCTTTCCATTTACGATGATCCGACATCGGATTTTCAGGTAGAAAAAAAAGCGGATAATTCTCCTCTTACTATTGCCGACCGTAAGGCTCATGAAACTATCTGCCGTTTTTTGGCTGATACACCTTTCCCTCTGCTAAGCGAGGAAGGCAAACATTTGCCTTTTTCGGAACGACGGAGTTGGGAAACTTTATGGATTGTAGACCCTTTGGACGGTACGAAGGAGTTCATCAAGAGGAACGGTGAGTTCACAGTGAATATAGCTTTGGTGCATCACTCGGTACCGGTAATGGGAGTTATTTATGTGCCGGTAAAAAAGGAGCTCTATTTTGGAGTGCATGATTCGGGTGCTTATAAGCTATCCGGTATTACTGCACGTGATGGAATGTCGTGGGATGAACTGCTTGCGAAAGCTGTCCGGCTGCCGGAAACAAGCGTGCACGAACGGTTTGTAATTGTGGCTTCCCGTTCGCATCTGACGCCCGAGACAGAAGATTATATCGAGAAAATGAAATGCAGCCATGCGGAAGTTGAGCTTATATCAAGTGGAAGTTCCATCAAGATTTGTCTGGTAGCTGAAGGCAAGGCTGATGTATATCCTCGTTTTGCCCCTACGATGGAATGGGATACGGCGGCTGGGCATGCTATTGCACGTGCTGCCGGAATGGAAATTTATCAGGCGGGGAAGGAAGAACCTTTGCAATATAATAAGGAGGATTTGCTGAATCCGTGGTTTATCGTAGAACCCAAGCATACCGAAATAAAATAACGACTTTATGACATTTGAGATATTGTTTGTGCTGCTGGCATTGTTGGGCATGGTGATTGCCTTGGTTCTGGATAAAATGCGTCCGGGCATGGTGCTCTTTTCTGTCGTAGTATTGTTCTTGTGTGCAGGTATCCTCACTCCTAAGGAGATGCTGGAAGGGTTCAGTAATAAGGGGATGATGACTGTTGCCATGCTGTTTTTGGTCAGTGAAGGCATCAGGCAGTCGGGTGCTTTGGGGCAAGTAATCAAGAAGCTGCTTCCCCAAGGTAAGACTACGGTCTTTAAAGCGCAGTTCCGTATGTTGCCCACCATTGCTTTTATTTCAGCTTTTCTAAACAATACTCCGGTGGTTGTTATCTTTGCTCCCATTATCAAGCGTTGGGCCGAATCTGTAAAATTGCCTGCTACCAAGTTCCTTATACCCCTTTCTTATGTGACGATACTTGGCGGAATCTGCACCCTGATAGGGACGTCGACCAATCTGGTGGTGCATGGTATGATATTGGAAGCCGGATATGAAGGCTTTACTATGTTCGAGTTGGGTAAAGTGGGCATTTTCGTCGCGATTGCAGGCATCCTTTATCTGTTCGCTTTTTCCTCAAGGCTTTTGCCGGATGTTCGTACGGATGCGGTAAAGCTGGATGAGGAACCGGAGGAGCATGGAGATTTACATCGGGTGGAAGCTGTACTCGGCGCCCGTTTTCCCGGTATCAACAAGAAACTTGGTGATTTTAACTTCAAGCGGCATTATGGGGCCGAAGTGAAGGAGATTAAGCGTAGCGGTCAGAGCATTGTCGGAAATCTGGAAAATGAATATCTCCGCGAAGGGGATACGCTGGTGGTGATGGCTGATGACTCTTTTGTAAAGACCTGGGGGGAATCTTCGGTGTTCGTGTTGCTGGCCAATGGCAAGGATACGGAACCGGTGCCCGGAAAGGGAAAGCGCTGGTTTGCCTTGGCTTTGCTGATATTGATGATAGTGGGTGCAACGGTTGGTGAACTTCCGGTTGTCAAGGAAGCTTTTCCGGAAATCAAGTTGGATATGTTTTTCTTCGTTTCCATTACTACTATCATTATGGCCTGGACAAAGATATTTCCGGCCCGCAAGTATACCAAATATATATCTTGGGATATTCTGATAACGATTGCTTGTGCTTTTGCTATCAGCAAGGCGATGGTGAATTCCGGAGTGGCAGATGCTGTGGCGCGTTTCATTATAGGCATGAGCCATCATTATGGCCCCCACGTGTTGCTGGCTGCTGTGTTTATCATAACGAACTTGTTTACAGAACTGATTACGAACAATGCGGCCGCGGCACTCGCTTTCCCGTTGGCACTTTCCATCTCTTCACAGATGGGAGTCAGTCCGATGCCTTTCTTCGTTGTAATTTGTATGGCGGCTTCCGCCAGCTTCTCCACTCCTATAGGGTATCAGACTAATTTGATTGTACAAGGTATCGGTAACTATAAGTTCACGGATTTTGTACGCATCGGGTTACCTTTGAATATCATTACTTTCCTGATATCCATTTTCTTGATTCCTTTAATTTGGCCATTTTAAAAAAAGAAGAAATAATAACATATGGAAGAAAACAACCACATATATCCGATATTTGACAAAATGCTGATGCGGAAAGACAAAGAAGACTTGTTGAAGCAGCACAGCGTGATGGTTTGGTTTACCGGCTTGAGCGGCTCCGGCAAAAGTACGATAGCCATTGCCTTGGAGCGCGAACTTCATAAAAGAGGATTGCTTTGCCGTATCCTGGATGGTGACAACATCCGCAGTGGCATCAACAATAATCTCGGTTTTACGGAGGCCGACCGTGTGGAGAATATCCGGCGTATAGCCGAAGTTTCCAAACTCTTTCTTGATACGGGTGTTATAACAATCGCGGCTTTTATCAGTCCTAATAACGATATTCGTGAAATGGCGGCTGATATTATCGGACAAGACGATTTTCTGGAAGTTTATGTCAGTACCCCGCTTGAAGAGTGTGAACGCCGTGACGTGAAGGGACTTTATGCCAAGGCACGTAAGGGAGAAATCAAGAATTTTACAGGTATTTCCGCGCCTTTTGAGGAACCGGCTCATCCGGCTTTGACGTTGGACACCTCTGTTCTCAGCCTGGAAGAATCGGTCAATAAACTGTTGGAACTCATTTTACCAAGAATTCAGAAGAAATAAGATATAATGAAAGAAGAATATAAATTGAGCCATTTGAAGGAACTCGAAGCAGAGTCCATTCATATTATCCGTGAAGTGGCAGCGGAGTTTGAAAATCCGGTGATGCTGTATAGTATCGGCAAGGATTCTTCGGTTATGGTGCGCTTGGCCGAAAAGGCGTTTGCTCCCGGCAAAGTGCCGTTCCCGTTGATGCACATCGATTCCAAGTGGAAGTTTAAGGAGATGATACAGTTCCGTGACGAGTATGCCAAGAAGTATGGTTGGAACCTGATAGTGGAAAGCAATATGGAAGCTTTCAATGCAGGTGTCGGGCCTTTTACGCATGGCAGCAAGGTGCATACGGACTTGATGAAAACGCAGGCTTTGCTCCACGCATTGGATAAGTATAAGTTTGATGCGGCATTCGGTGGTGCTCGTCGCGACGAGGAGAAGTCACGTGCCAAAGAGCGTATTTTCTCTTTCCGCGACAAGTTCCATCAATGGGACCCCAAAAATCAGCGTCCCGAATTGTGGGATATTTATAATGCCCGGGTACATAAAGGAGAGAGTATCCGCGTATTTCCGTTAAGTAATTGGACGGAGCTGGACATCTGGCAATATATACGTTTGGAAAACATCCCTATTGTGCCGTTGTATTTTGCCAAGGAACGTCCTTGTGTGGAGATTGACGGAAATCTGATAATGGCGGATGACGACCGCTTGCCGGAACAGTACCGCGACCAGATAAAGATGCGTATGGTGCGTTTCCGTACGCTGGGTTGCTGGCCGTTGACCGGTGCTGTGGAAAGCGATGCCGATACCATCGAGAAGATTGTCGAGGAAATGATGACCACCACCAAGAGTGAACGGACGACCCGTGTCATTGACTTCGACCAAGACGCAAGCATGGAGCAGAAGAAGCGCGAGGGATACTTCTAGAGGAATTAAAAATTAAGAATTAAAAATTAAATCATTAAGGATGAACGATTCTACACTTGATATAAAGGCTTTTCTTGATAAGGATGAGCAGAAAGACTTGTTGCGCTTACTGACTGCCGGTTCTGTGGATGACGGAAAATCCACATTGATAGGCCGTCTGTTGTTCGACAGCAAGAAACTATATGAGGACCAGCTGGACGCACTGGAACGCGACAGCAAGCGCATGGGAAATGCCGGCGACCACATTGACTACGCCCTTTTGCTGGACGGCTTGAAGGCGGAGCGCGAACAAGGCATCACCATCGACGTGGCATACCGCTACTTCTCGACCAACAATCGTAAGTTTATCATTGCCGACACTCCGGGACACGAGCAGTACACACGCAACATGATTACCGGAGGCTCTACGGCTAACCTGGCAATTATTCTGGTGGATGCACGTATGGGTGTCATTACGCAGACGCGCCGGCATACTTTCCTGGTGTCGTTGCTTGGCATCAAGCATGTGGTGCTTGCTGTCAATAAGATGGACCTGGTGGATTTCTCCGAAGAACGTTTTAACGAGATAGTCGATGAATACCGGAAGTTTATAGCTCCATTGGGTATTCCTGACGTAAACTGCATTCCGCTGTCAGCTTTGGACGGGGACAATGTAGTGGAGAAATCGGAACGTACTCCTTGGTATGAGGGTATTTCACTTCTTGACTTCCTGGAGACGGTACATATTGACAACGATCATAATTTGAAGGATTTTCGTTTCCCGGTTCAATACGTCTTGCGCCCCAATCTCGATTTCCGTGGTTTTTGCGGCAAGGTGGCTTCGGGTATTGTTCGTAAGGGAGATGAAGTGATGGCATTGCCTTCCGGTAAGAAGTCGCATATCAAGAGTATAGTTACATACGACGGCGAGTTGGATTACGCCTTTCCGCCCCAGTCCGTCACCCTGACTTTGGAGGACGAAATAGATGTGTCGAGAGGGGAAATGCTGGTACATCCGGATAACCTGCCCGTCATGGACCGCAATTTTGAAACGATGCTGGTTTGGATGGATGAAGAGCCGATGGATATAAACAAATCATTCTTCATCAAACAGACCACCAATATAAGCCGCACCCGCATCGACAGCATCAAGTATAAGGTGGATGTCAATACGATGGAGCATCTTTCCATTGACAACGGAAAGTTGAGCAAGGAAACATTGCCGATGCAGCTCAATCAGATTGCGCGCGTGGTGCTGACCACTGCCAAAGAGCTGTTCTTTGACCCTTATCAGAAGAATAAGGCTACCGGTTCGTTCATCCTGATAGACCCGATAACCAACAATACCAGTGCTGTAGGTATGATTATCGATAGGGTGGAGGATAAGGACATGCACTTAGCTGAGGACCTGCCTATACTGAATTTGCCTCAGCTGGGTATAGCTCCCGAACATTACGAAGCTATAGAAAAGGCTGTGAAAGAGCTGGAACGCCAGGGCGTGGCTGTACGGATAGAGCGCAGTACTTCCTTATAAGTACCGTAGTACTTTCAAAGGAGTACTGTAGTACTTCCATAGGAGTACTGAGACTCTTGTACGGTGCGACCGGACGAGCACCATAACATAATTAATATAAAAAGAATAATGGGACTATTAGAATTTAATAAGCTTCCGATAAACACCTTGGTAGGTGCGGATTGGAAAACATTCAAGGATATAACGGGCGGTCGTGACATCGGTGCTGCCTACAAAGGTAAGTATCGGCTGACAAAAGCCGTCTGCCGCCTGCTGTCCACTTTGGCTCCTCTGCAGGACAGACGCTATGAAAAGCTCCTGGCAGATAAGCCCTTGGAGCATGATCCGGTATTCATTTTGGGACACTGGCGTAGCGGGACTACGTTTGTGCATAATGTTTTCTCCTGCGACAAGCATTTCGGCTACAACACGACATACCAGACTGTATTTCCGCATCTTATGATGTGGGGGCAGCCTTTCTTCAAGAAGAACATGAGTTGGTTGATGCCGGACAAACGTCCCACGGACAATATGGAACTTGCCGTTGACCTTCCGCAAGAAGAGGAATTTGCTTTGGCAAATATGATGCCCTACACCTATTATAATTTCTGGTTTCTGCCCGAATATCAGCAAGAGTATGCCGATAAATACCTGCTGTTTGATGACATCACAGAGAAAGAGCTGAAAGTATTTGAGGAGACTTTCGTCAAACTGATAAAGATTTCTCTTTGGAATACGAACGGAACCCAGTTTCTTAGTAAGAATCCGCCTCATACGGGACGTGTGAAAGAGCTTGTCAAGATGTTCCCCAATGCCAAGTTTATCTATCTGATGCGTAATCCTTATACTGTTTTCGAAAGCACACGTAGTTTCTTTACTAACACCATTCAGCCGTTGAAACTGCAGGATATCAGTAATGAGGAGCTTGAGAAGAATATTTTGTCCATTTATGCCAAACTGTATCATAAATACGAAGCGGACAAGGCATGTATTCCTGAAGGAAACTTGATAGAGGTGAAGTTTGAGGACTTCGAAGCGGACGCAATGGGAATGACTGAACATATCTACAAGGCTTTGTCCATTCCGGGCTTTGCAGAGGCGCGTGCCGATATTGAGAAGTATGTAGGCGGAAAGAAAGGATATAAGAAGAATAAATACAAGTATGATGAGCGTACAGTGCAGTTGGTTCAGGATAACTGGAATTTTGCGTTGGAACAGTGGAAGTACGATTTATAATGATTGTCAATTATCAATGAGAGAAATGATTCAAAAGAAAATTCGTATGTTGGGAGTGCTGTCTGCCATGCTTTGTTGCGGAGCCGTTTCTGCGCAGCAGCACGAGGTAGAGATGATTCCTTTCGGAAATATGGATCAATGGATTGACCGCCAAATCAAGGAATCCGGTATTATTGGCGGTGCCACGAAGAATGTGTATGCCATCGGCCCTACTGCTACTGTCACCGAAACCAAGGCATACAAGAATATGGGAGGTTCGCCGTGGGCGACATCCAATGTGATGGCCCGGGTAGCCGGTATCACGAAAACTAATACTTCTGTTTTTCCGGAAAAGCGAGGGGATGGTTTCTGCGCCCGCATGGACACCCGTATGGAGAGTGTGAAGGTTTTTGGAATAGTAGATATCACGGTGCTGGCTGCCGGCTCTATGTTTCTGGGTGAGGTGCACGAACCTATCAAGGGAACCAAAAATCCGCAGAAAATGCTGAATTCCGGCATACCGTTTACAAAGAAACCTATCGCCATACAGTTTGATTATAAAGTAAAGATGTCCGACCGCGAGAAGCGTATCCGTGCAACGGGCTTTAGCCGTATCACAGATGTGGAAGGAAAGGACTTCCCGGAAGTGAATCTGTTTCTGCAAAAGCGTTGGGAAGATGAGAAGGGGAATATCTATGCCAAGCGCGTAGGAACGATGGTCGTAAGATATTATACTACTACCGATTGGCATAATAATGCCACTTATTCCATCATGTACGGTGATATTACCGGTGACCCTGCGTACAAGGCCCACATGATGCGTCTTCAGGTTGAAGAACGCTATGCAGTTAATAGTAAAGGAGAGAGCGTACCTATTAAGGAGGTTGCCTGGGGAACGGAAGATGATGTGCCTACTCATTTGTTGTTACAGTTTACCTCCAGCCATGGCGGTGCTTACATAGGTTCTCCCGGTAATTCGTTGTGGATTGACAATGTAAAATTGGTATATTAGAATAAAAGCAGTTAAAGTTGGATGTCATACTTTAGCTGCTTTTTTAATGGAGTCACTGAGACTTTGGGTTACTTCTTATTTCTTATTTCAGATGAATTTTGTATGTCAGCCCTCCACTGAAATATTTCATCCTCTGCATTTCCACCTGCACATGCAGATGCTTGAACAACAGATAGGTGGCTCCCAAGGCAAAGTCCTTGGAGTCATATTCCGCTATCACCCTCAGCTGCGGATGGAAGGACGGATTGTAGGTGACACCCAGTGCAAAGCCATTCAGCTTGTACTCCTTGCGGTTGTTGTAAAGGTAGGAAAGATGGACACCAATCTCCTCTTTACCCACAACGGGTATATGCTTGGAGGCGGCAATGTAGAAACGGCTGTAATATCCGTTACCTTCCGTGGTGCCGACTTGCCCCCCTCCGGAAGAAGTGAACGGGTCGGACGTCCCCAGCACGACAGCCGGCATGTATTTCCAGAACTGCCCCTCCTTCAATACACGCAGACGGGCGGAAAAGTAGCGGTCCTGGTTCGTGAATCCGCTGTACCCGTATGGCTTCAATCCTAACGCCTCCGCCTTGAAAAGTGTACACGTGTAGGCTATTTCCAGAAAGGGAAAGATAGTTACACTCAAGAAATAGTTGTAGGTATGATAGTACCAGGTGGGTGGTGTGAGCTCCTTGTTCAGGAAGTTACCGCCGACCATGAAGGTCTTGTCACGCTGCATCTCCGCAGAGGGTGCATGCAACAGCCCGGTCGTACCATACGTCAACTGGGAAAAGGCCGAAAGGGAAAGGCTGCAAAACAGAACGATAAAGAATAGCTTAAACTTCATCATCACATATAAATTCAGTCGCTGATAAAAAATGGATTGCTTTATGACATGCATCGGACATAGTACCAAAAAAAGGCGTCTGAGTCCCAGACGCCTTCATTTTTAGAGTCTATTTGTCACTTGGAGTTATTATTCCAGGATAACTACACGGTTCAGGAAGTTCTTGCCGAACATGTTTTCAGTACCTCCGAATCCTACGAGCTCAAGTTGGTCTTTACTTACACCTTCTGCAATCAAAGCATCGTAAACAACCTGAGCACGCTTTTCAGACAGTTTCTGGTTCCAAGAAGCGCTACCGGTAGCCTTATCGCAATAACCGGCAACTTTGTACTTCCTATCCGGATTAGCCTTCAGAATCTTGGCAGCCAACTGGATGTTAACCTTGCCATAGTCGTCCAGACGGGCGCTGCCAATCTTGAAGAAGATAGCACGCGGACCGGCAACTTCAACTTCCTTAGTCACTTCCTTAACTTCAGGTTTAGCGTTGGCCAGTGCATTCTTGCAGTTAGCCAGGTCAGCCTGAGCCTGAGCCAGTTCGCTTCTATATCTGTTGATTTCCGCATTGATAGCATCTTCGTCGATATTGGAAGCCTTCACAAATTTCTTGCCACCGAAGATGTAGCTAACACCTGCGGTCAACATGCCAGTGCCTTCAGCCTTGCGATGGCTGCTGATGTTACCGAAAATGGACGGAGCGATAGCACCGCGAGCTTCTACATCAATAGCCCACTTAGTGTTGATATTGAACTTCAAGCCCAAACCGGCGGAAGCACCGATACGTGCACGCATTTCAGCTTCACCGGCAGGAGCCATAGACTGCGAAGTACCGTCAGCACTAATTGTAATATCCACATTTTGAGATTTTGCTACAGAAATTTGAGGTCCCAAGAAACCGTAAACTTCGAAGAAACGGTTAGGATTGGCGCCGGCAAACAATGTAGAAAGATTGATCATTGCATCAATGTTACCACCTACATAAGTCTTGTTGTGTTCCCAATATGCATCATCCAAACACAGATGCTGAGTAATACCGTTTACCTGAGCACGTACACCCCAAGTCGGAGTAATCAGCTTACCAACTGACACGCTGAAATGCGGAGCAATCTTATTGAAACCGTCATTGTTGATGGCGTGGATACCACCACCTACACTGACAAAAATATTATCGCTCCATTTCGGAGTGTAGTAGTTCGTTTTTTCCTGTGCATTCAGATTTGCTGCACAAGCGCCTGCCAATAGTAAGGAGGCTATCATTAATTTACTTTTCATTTTCTCTTGAGTTTAAGATAAATAACAACTAAAACTTCTATTAATCAAGTTCACCAACACCACCACCGGCATTGCCTTCACCATGACCATGACCATGACCGTGGCTATGACCGTGACCAGGAATATCTTGATTTTCAAGAACAAACAGTGTAGAAGTTGTATAATCATCTACTTCAATAGAAGCTAAAGGCTCTGTTTCAGCTTTTGTTACAGCCTTCTTCACTACTTTATATTCAGTTGTTACAACAGTATAAGTAATAGATGCAGTTGTTCTAGAGTTAGCATAAACTTTATACTTATTCTCCGGTGTTGTTACTGTCGTTTCCTCATATGTATTCTCAAGCGTGTTAAAGAAAGATTCAATAGCTGCGCGTTCAATAAGATCAGTTGTATTGATTTTCTTTGCACCTACTTTTGCACCTTCTTTTACTACATAAGGGAATGATGGAATGTCAAACCAATAAAGCTCGTAGTTATCCCAAGTCTTAACTTTAGGATCCGTTACTGGTTCAAGTTTTGTAGATTCTGCTACAATCTTAGTCTCAGCATCTTCTTCCTGAAGAATGATAGTCGGAGTCAGAGTAGCAAATTGCCCAGCTTGCAAAGCAGGAACCTTAACTGTAACAGTTGCACTCAAACCATTATAAGAAGCTGTAACATCAACACTCTTAGCAGCCAGAGTAGGATTACCAGTAAATGTCAACTCTGCAGGTGCGATAGTGGCTTGGCCAGTTACATCTGTAGTAACACCATCCTCTATAGCAAGCACAATCGGACTAATAACAGCTTGTGCATTAGTAGGAGTTACATTAACGTTGAACTCTTCCTTCTCACAAGAAGTTAAAGTTGTAGCTAAAGCTACTACGGCTAACGCAAATACTGCACTTATGCCGTTTAAGAATTTAATCTTTTTCATCTCAATTAATTAATTAAAAATTTAACAATTCTGACTTAATAAAATATGGGTTAAAACTATTTTCTTCCATTATATTGTCACTAACTTCCGCTTTATACTGTCTATAATAGTACCTTTCATTACCTGCATTATAAACAATGCCCATATTAGCAGAGGTATTCACACGAGGTATATATCCTTTCCTTTTATATTTATAAGGAGGTAATGCCACTTGAAATCGGAAGCCTCCATTCATCTTTGCATGTTCTGCTTTCATTGCATAGAAACCAATCGAACAATAGCGAAAATGGCGAATCATTTCAAATTTAACACCTTTCTCCTTCAATAAATACTGTTCTGCTTTCAGATTAAACTGAGTGTTAAATTGCGGCCAATAAAAGCTACCGCCCAAAGACCACGTAACAAGTGCTGTCGAAGGATCATATACATAGCGAAATCCGCTCCAATATCCCATTCCTGTATACCCAATCCGAGCCATTAAGGAAAAGCGTTCATCCTTAAAAGGGCGATAAAATTCGGCGTCCACTCCATATTGGTCAGCACTAAAACATCCCACAGTCACTTTACCAAACACATTATACGGTAATCTAAAACGCTGTGAAATTGTAATATGTCCTGGATGAACTTTATCTTCAAACCTTCCATACCCATCATTATAAACCGGTATTTTCAACTGTGCCGTTAATTTCATACCTTTCCATAACGAAACTTCTATCGCAGGACTCAAATCAAACAAGACCTGGTAAATCTGTGTAATCACCAGATTCTTGAAAGCTAATTGAGGATATACCAATACATCAATCTTGAACAAAGAACTATTTTTCAACTTTATTTTCCGTGCATTTTCCCAAGCATCGCCCAATTCATAGCTCACATTCCAGTCATTACGCTCCGCTTGAGGCACCGAATCCCCCTTTAGGGGACAATAATAAAGAGAAATTTGGGGTACATTATTGTCCAGAACTATTATCCGACATGACTTTTCTTCCGGTAAACCCATCTTTTGAATAATATCTACCGCCTTACCTATGCCTACACCCTGCAAACGATATGCAGAGTTTTGCAGAACATAAACACGTTCATTGCCATCTTCTGTCCATCCAACATTTTCAAATCCCATTTTCACTAAAGCATCTACAGTACTTTCCCCCGTTTGGCAAATTCCTTTTAAAGGGAGCAAACAGTATAAAAAGAACGCTGCACACTGTGCTATTGTTTTAGTATTTAGGCACTTTCTTATGTTAGAGTTTTTATACCTCATTTTTTCAACCATTTTTCGTGTCCGTATAACACAAAATATGGTGCAAAAATAGACACATTTTTAATAATACCAAAGAATTTTATATGAAAAGATGAAATAATCTCGTTTTTTCTTCAAAAGCTTCTAACAAAGCCCCTGAATGTTTATATGAAGTCTATTACCATTTTAAAACTTTTGAATTAACGATGTACAATTGTCATATAGAATGTTATATTTTGTGTCAAATAGTCACTTTTTAGCAATTTCTACTAATCTACTTTTCTTGCGAAAAAGAAAAAATAGAAAAAGTATCCGCAAAAAATAAGGATGAAAATACAAATACCCTACATTTATACAGATATTTATGTAATACTTTCTCTAAAGGACTTGTTTTTTGTATGTAGCAAGTTAATATCCGGCAAACAAAAATACAATATCTAGCAAACAAGATATTAACTTATTCTCGGTAGAAAAACAGTTTTTTTCATAAAATGATAAACCACTTCTTTGAAATAGCCCTCCATTCATCTTAAAATCCATTTTAGGGAGCCAAAGCAGCTGATGTTCAGTATTCTTCATTTTAACGCCAATAACTCAAAATAGGAATGCAATTATTTGCATGAATAAAAAATATCTATCATTTTTTAATCAAAGATCAACAAATCAATGACACTTACAGTTTACATAATGAGTTTTAGCAGCATTTATTAGGCTCCTAATATCTTTTAAGTGAATTAGGAACACGAAGTGATGACTAAAAATACAAAATGGCAAATTGTATTTCGAATTCAACTAGCTCTTATGTTATATTAGGAATCAAAGCGACGGCCTTCTTTTTACTTTCATCCACAAGCTTTGCGTAAATTTGTGTTGTCTGTATATTGGTATGTCCCAATAACTTGGAGACTGTATATAAATCTACTCCCAACGTCAGCATCATTGTTGCATGTGTATGGCGTGCTGTGTGAAAGGTTACATGTTTCGATATCCCAGCCTGCTCGACCCATCTATGCAAAATTTCATTACTCCGTCCTAATGAGACCAATCCGGCAAATACCTTTTCCGTCTCTTGGGCATTTCCTCTGTTTGGCAAATGTTTTATAGCTTCTGAACTGAGTGGAAGCGATATGGCTTCTTTCGTTTTCTTCTGAATGATATTCAATAGTGCATTTCCATTTTCATCATAACGTATATCTTCCCATCTCAATGCAATAATATCACAATGTCTCAATCCACAAAAACAGCTGAATAGAAATGCTTTTTTTAATAAGGTATTATAAAAAGGAGTATGAACTAATCTGGTTAATTCCTTTATTGTGAGATAATCCCTTTCTGTTCTACAACGTTTTGGCTTATCCTCATTCTTTATTTTATCCATTGGGTTAACAGTTATGTAATCTTCATAGACAGCACAGTTCAAACAATAACGTAGCATCTTCAAATAATAAAGTTGGGTGTTAACATGTAACATTTTTTCTTTTTGACTATGTATTTGTTTTGCTCTCTTCAAGTAATCTATAAACCCCAATAAATAGGCTTTGTCTACCTTCCTTAACAATATTCCATTCGGTGTATATCTTTTCAAATGACATACGACAGCATGTATTGTACTTTTTCGCACCTTATTGTTTACACTTTGTTCTGCTACTAATTTCATATAGTCAGTCAGCTTCACATCGGACAATCTGTTACGATTAAATCCATAAGCTTGATTTTGTATTTCCACAATCCTCTGAGACTTAATCGCATTTGCTAAATTTAGCGTTTCCACATTTCGTTTTTTGTCAGCTTGATTATGTTCAGGGATAATATACAACTTTAAGAATTCGTATTGTCGTCTTCCATTCATATATATGTCTAGATATATGGATTGACATCCATTTACTAACTTTTTTGTTCTCACCTTTATTGGCTCTTTTATTTTCAATAGCTTTTTCATATTCTTTCAATAAAAACACACAGTTTATTATTAGTAGTAACAAAATGGTAACAAGTTCTCAATTCCCAAAATTATTTCCATTCTTACTTTTTGTATTCAATTTATTAATTATTAAACATTTACACCACACAATACAGTACTGCTAAAAGGGCAAATATAATAATAAGCCAGTAACAATTAACTATTAAATAGCAAACAAGAGGAAGATACTTTATTGTTTGAAAAAAAAACAAATAAACATAAAAGGCTACTGATATTCAGCAAACTGTATATCATATTAAACATAATGTAAAGTATATAATGTCATTTCCGGAAGAAAAGTCATGTCGGATAATTGTTCTGGACAATAATGTACCCCAAATTTCTCTTTATTATTGTCCCCTAAAGGGGGATTCGGTGCCTCAAGCGGAGCGTAATGACTGGAATGTGAGCTATGAATTGGGCGATGCTTGGGAAAATGCACGGAAAATAAAGTTGAAAAATAGTTCTTTGTTCAAGATTGATGTATTGGTGTATCCGGAATTCTCTTTCAAGAACGTGATTATTACGCAGATTTATCAAGTTCTATTTGATTTGAGCCCTGCAATAGAAATTTCGTTATGGAAGGGTATGAAAGCCACAGCACAAGTGAAGATACCGGTTTATAATGATGGATATGGGGCTCGGGAAGGAAAGGTTCATCCGGGTTTCCTGACTCTTTCACAACGTTTTCGATTGCCTTATAACGTTTTTGGTAAATTTTCAGTAGGTTATTTTAGTGGCAACCGATATGGTGCTGATGTAGATTTCTTTCGACCCTTTAAGGATGAGCGCTTTTCTTTGTTGGCAAGAATAGGATATACGGGAGCTGGACGTTGGGACGGATTTAAGTTCCAATATGATCCTTCATTATGGCGTGTGACGTGGTCTTTGGGTGGAAATTTCTATTGGCCGCGATTTAATACACAGTTCACACTGAAGGCTGAACAGTATTTGTTGAAGGAAAAGGGGATTAAATTCGATATGATTCGTCATTTCCGTTATTGCTCAATCGGCTTTTATGTCATGAAGGCAGAGCATGCTAAAGCGAATGGAGGATTCCGGTTTCAGGTGGCATTGCCTCCTTATAAGTATAAAAGGAAAGGATATGTACCGCGTGTGAATACTTCTACCAATATGGGTATTTCTTATAATGCAGGTAATGAAAGGTATTATTATAGACAGTATAAAGCGGAAGTTAGTGACAATATAATGGAAGAAAATAGTTTTAACCCATATTTTATTAAGTCAGAATTGTTAAATTTTTAATTAATTAATTGAGATGAAAAAGAAAAGTTTTTTTAGTGGCGTAAATGCTAAATTAGCATTGGCTACAGTGGCTTTGACAAGTGTGATGTTCACAAGCTGCGAAAAGGAAGAATTCAATGTTGCACCTGTGGAATTGGATCCTGCAAGTGCTACCATTGCTATTACTGTATATGATTTGGGGGATCGTTCTATCATAACAGAAGGCCTTAATATTACAGGTGACACTGAAGTGAAGGCTGGTGCTGATGGTAAAATTGCACCTGAAACAAGAAAGTTTACTGCTACAAAAAAAGATTATTTACCAGGCGAGGGACAAGCTGTGATTCCTGCTTTGAATAAAGGACAATTCGCTTTTGTTCCGGTAAACATTTTCTTGCAGAAAATAACAGATGCCGCTAAGGATGTATATCCTACTCCTGATCCTGAGACTATAAAACCTGAAATAGGTCAGGTTGTAGATGGTGGAAGTTATACCAATGATAGTCCCGAGCCTGTAGTGCAAGAATTGTCATATACAGCATATGTCGGTCAAACTGTTACTAACATTGATGAGGTAAAAACTTGGATTGATGCAAATATACCTGCTACTAAGGCTTTGTCTAATGAAGAACTGAAAGCTGTATTGAAAGCTGCTGTAGAAGGTCTTAATACCGGTTTTACTGCAGTAGTTAGAACAGAAGAAGTAACAATTGCACCTTATACAACTGTTACTTTGAAAGCTACTACAAACTATCAGACTTCTGTAAATAATGTTTCAGCAACAGTAGATGGTGTGGTATATAATATTCCTGGTGTAAATATTAAGGTTGCACTTAATACAACTGCAACACAAGATATTGTTTCAATTACTCATGATCATGGTCACGGTCATGGCAATGGAAACAATGCTGGTGGTGGTAATGGTGACGGTACAGCTTACTAAAATCGTTTTAGTTAGTATTTAATTTTAAACTAAAGGAATAATGAAAAGTAAATTAGTAATAGCCTCCTTATTATTAGCAGGCGCTTGTGCAGCAAATCTGAATGCACAAGAAAAAACGAACTACTACACTCCGAAATGGAGCGATAATATTTTCGTGAGTGTAGGTGGTGGTGTCCACGCTATCAACAATGATGGTTTCAATAAATTGGCTCCGCATTTTAGCGTATCAGTTGGTAAGTTGATTACTCCGACATGGGGTGTACGTGCTCAGTTCAATGGTGTTACTCAGCACTTGTGTCTGGATAACTCATATTGGGAACATAATAAGACGTACTTTGGTGGTAACATTGATGCAATGATCAATCTTTCTACATTGTTCGCAGGCGTTAATCCTAACCGTTTCTTCGAAGTTTATGGATTTTTGGGTCCTCAAGTAACTGTTGCAAAGTCAGCTAATGTGCTGATTCAAAACGATGGAACAATGATTCCTGATGGGGATGAAAAGACTAGAGCACGTGTAGGCGCTTCTGCTGGTTTGGGCTTGAAGTTCAATATCAACACTAAGTGGGCTATTGACGTAGAAGCTCGCGGTGCTATCGCTCCGTCTGTATTCGGCAATATCAGCAGCCATCGCAAGGCTGAAGGTACTGGAACTTTGACTGCAGGTGTTAGCTACATCTTCGGTGGTAAGAAGTTTATTCCGGTTTCTAAGATTGATGAAGACGCAGTCAATGCAGAAATCAACAGATATAGAAGTGAACTGGCTCAGGCTCAAGCTGACCTGGCTAACTGCAAGAATGCACTGGCCAACGCTAAACCTGAAGTTAAGGAAGTGACCAAGGAAGTTGAAGTTGCCGGTCCGCGTGCCATCTTCTTCAAGATTGGCAGCGCCCGTCTGGACGACTATGGCAAGGTTAACATCGAACTGGCAGCCAAGATTCTGAAGGCTAATCCGGACAAGAAGTACAAGGTTGCAGGCTATGCCGACAAGGCTACCGGTAGCGCTTCTTGGAACCAGAAGCTGTCTGAAAAGCGTGCTCAGGTTGTTTACGATGCTTTGATTGCTCAGGGTGTTGACAAAGACCAGCTCGAACTCGTTGGATTCGGTGGTACTGCCAATATGTTCGGCAAGAACTTCTTGAACCGCGTAGTTATCCTGGAATAATATACTCCAAGTGACAAATAGACTCTAAAAATGAAGGCGTCTGGGACTCAGACGCCTTTTTTTGGTACTATGTCCGATGCATGTCATAAAGCAATCCATTTTTTATCAGCGACTGAATTTATATGTGATGATGAAGTTTAAGCTATTCTTTATCGTTCTGTTTTGCAGCCTTTCCCTTTCGGCCTTTTCCCAGTTGACGTATGGTACGACCGGGCTGTTGCATGCACCCTCTGCGGAGATGCAGCGTGACAAGACCTTCATGGTCGGCGGTAACTTCCTGAACAAGGAGCTCACACCACCCACCTGGTACTATCATACCTACAACTATTTCTTGAGTGTAACTATCTTTCCCTTTCTGGAAATAGCCTACACGTGTACACTTTTCAAGGCGGAGGCGTTAGGATTGAAGCCATACGGGTACAGCGGATTCACGAACCAGGACCGTTACTTTTCCGCCCGTCTGCGTGTGTTGAAGGAGGGGCAGTTCTGGAAATACATGCCGGCCGTGGTGCTGGGGACATCTGACCCGTTCACTTCCTCTGGCGGCGGTCAAGTTAGCACTACGGAAGGTAACGGCTATTACAGCCGTTTCTATATTGCCGCTTCCAAGCAGATACCCGTTGCGGGTAAAGAGGAGGTTGGCGTGCATCTTTCCTATCTGTATAATGACCGCAAGGAGTACAAGCTGAATGGCTTTGCACTGGGTGTCACCTACAATCCGTCCTTCCATCCGCAGCTGAGGGTGATAGCGGAATATGACTCCAAGGACTTTGCCTTGGGAGCCACCTATCTGTTGTTCAAGCATCTGCATGTGCAGGTGGAAATGCAGAGGATGAAATATTTCAGTGGAGGGTTGACATACAAAATTCATTTGAAATAATTAGTGAAAAAATCAGAGGAGGGGATGTTTGATACTATCAGACATCCCTTTTTCTGTATTATATATGTAAGATTAACGGCGGAATTCAAATTTTAATCGTAATTTTGTAGCCCATTATGAGTAGAATAATAGCCATAGACTACGGTCGGAAACGCACGGGAATAGCCGTGAGTGATACATTGCAGATGATTGCGAATGGACTGACAACTGTGCCTACACACCAATTGTTGCAGTTTCTTCTTGATTATGTGGCTAAGGAGCCGGTAGAGCGTATCTTGGTAGGCTTTCCTAAGCAGATGAACAATGAGGCTTCGGAAAATATGAAGAATATCGAACCTTTTGTCCGTTCGCTGAAGAAGAAACTGCCTGACATGCCGGTTGAATATGTAGACGAGCGTTTTACTTCTGTTCTGGCTCATCGGACGATGCTTGAGGCCGGATTGAAAAAGAAAGACCGCCAAAATAAAGCACTGGTGGATGAAATCAGTGCAACTATTATTCTGCAAACTTATTTAGAGAACAAACGTTTCTCTTTTTTATAATGTATAGAAAGTAATTTGTAATTAGTAATTTGTAGTAAAGGAAATGATTTTACCCATTTATGTGTACGGCCAGCCCGTATTGAGAAAGGTAGCAGAGGATATTGCCCCGGACTATCCGAATTTGAAAGAACTTATTGAGAATATGTTTGAAACGATGGACAATGCTGAAGGTGTGGGACTTGCTGCACCGCAAATAGGTTTGCCTATCCGCGTAGTAACCATTAATCTGGATGTCTTGTCTGATGATTTGCCAGAATATAAAGATTTCCGCAAGGCGTATATCAATGCCCATATTCTGGAAGTGTCCGGTGAGGAAGTTTCTATGGACGAGGGTTGCTTGAGCCTTCCAGGAATTCATGAATCAGTGAAGCGTGGCAACAAAATACGCGTGCAATACCTGGACGAGAACTTGGAACCGCACGATGAGATTATCGAAGGTTACCTGGCACGCGTGATGCAGCACGAGTTCGACCATCTGGAAGGAAAGATGTTCATCGACCATTTGTCTCCGTTACGCAAGCAGATGATTAAAGGAAAACTGAATGCCATGTTGAAAGGCAAGGCACACTGCACTTATAAGGTGAAAACCGTAAAGAAATAAGTTTAACCATATAATATGGTATAAAAGGCTCAAAAAATATAAAAAGTGTTCCGCTAATCCCGACAAGTAAACGAAAAACGTTACTTTTGTTTCGTTTACAAGCATTTATAAAACAAGATGATAAAAAAAATACTGACGGCTATTTTGCTGTTACCCACATTGTTGTATGCACAAATCAATACGGAACGGGTGATGACCATTGCTCGGAATGCATTGTATTTTGAGGATTACGTGCTTTCTATCCAATATTTTAATCAGGTAATCAACGCGAAACCTTATTTATATGAGCCTTATTTCTTCCGTGGACTGGCAAAAATCAATTTGGATGACTATCAGGGAGCGGAGAGTGATTGTGATGCTGCGATTCAAAGAAATCCTTTTGTGGTAGGTGCTTACCAGATCAGAGGATTGGCACGTATCCGTCAGAACAAGTTTGACGAGGCGATTGAAGATTATAAAACCGCTATCAAATACGATCCGGAGAATGTGGTGCTTTGGCATAATCTTTCCCTTTGCCATATTCAGAAAGAAGATTATGAGGCGGCTAAGGAAGATTTGGGTACGCTTCTGACAATTGCCCCCAAATATACGCGTGCCTATCTGATGCGCGGGGAAGTCTCCCTGAAACAGAACGATACGATACAAGCTTTGCGTGATTTTGACAAAGCTATTGATATGGACCGTTATGACCCGGACGGATGGGGGGCAAGAGCCATTGTACGTCTCCAGCAGGGAAAGTATAAAGAGGCTGAAGCTGATTTGGACCAGTCTATCCATCTGAGTGCAAAGAATGCCGGTAACTATATCAACCGTGCCTTGGCGCGTTTCCATCAGAATAATTTGAGAGGCGCCATGAGTGACTATGATTTGGCTTTGGATATTGATCCGAATAATTTTCTCGGGCACTACAACCGCGGTCTGCTGCGTGCCCAGGTAGGCGATGACAACCGGGCGATAGAGGATTTTGATTTTGTGTTGAAGATGGAACCGGATAATATGATGGCCACTTTCAATCGTGGTTTGTTACGTGCGCAGACGGGGGATTACCGGGGAGCTATCAGTGACTATTCCAAAGTGATTGCAGAATATCCTAACTTTATGGCCGGCTATTATCAGCGTGCCGAAGCCCGTAAAAAGATTGGCGACCATAAGGGAGCCGAGCAGGATGAGTTCAAAATCATGAAGATGCAGATAGACAAGCGTAACGGTGTTTCTTCCGGTGACAAAAAGGAAGGTGACGACAGTAAGGATGTTGCGGATAATTCCTCGGAAAACTCCAATGGAGATGGCGGGAAGACCCGTAAGAAATCCGACAAGAACATGGAAAATTATCGGAAAATTGTAATAGCGGACGATTCGGAAGTTGACCAGCGTTATAAGAGCGATTATCGCGGACGTGTACAAGACCGAAATGTGACCATCAAGCTTGAGCCGATGTATGCTTTGACTTATTATGAGAAACTGAGCGATGTGAAACGTATCGTACATTATCATAAGTATATTGAGGAACTGAACCATTCGAAACTGTTCCCGAAGCCACTGCGCATCACCAATATGGAAGCTCCGCTGACGGAGGAACAAGTACGCTTCCACTTTGCTTTGATAGACGCTCATACGTCTGATGTGGTGGCTGACGAGAAGAACGCCAAGAAACGTTTCATGAGAGGTCTGGACTTCTATCTGGTTCAGGATTTTGCCAGTTCCATAGATGACTTTACAAAGAGTATCTTGTTGGACGACACTTTCTTTCCGGCATACTTTATGCGTGCTTTGGTGCGTTATAAGCAACTGGAATATAAAAAGGCCGAAGCCACAATGAGTGAAGGCGCCACTTCGGGTACAACGGAAATGAAGAAGCCAGAAGTGACGGCCATCGATTATGAAGTTGTGAAGAATGACCTGGACCACGTTATTCTATTGGCTCCTGATTTTGTCTATGGCTATTATAACCGTGGCAATGTGTCTTCGTTACTGAAGGATTACCGTGCCGCCTTGGCGGATTATGACAAGGCGATTGAGCTGAGTCCCGATTTTGCTGAAGCATACTTTAACCGTGGGTTGACGCACATCTTCCTGGGGAATAACAAACAAGGTATTGCCGATTTGAGTAAAGCCGGAGAGTTGGGCATTGTCTCGGCCTATAATATCATAAAGAGGTTTACAGATACACGGGAATAACATTTTTTTGCTAAAAAATAGAATATCAAAAAGAATTAGCTATTTTTGCGTTCTGAAAAATGAAATATACATATAAACTATGATAAAGATAACATTTCCAGACGGCTCTGTTCGTGAATATAACGAAGGAGTAACGGGACTGCAGATTGCAGAAAGCATCAGTTCGCGATTGGCACAAGACGTGCTGGCTTGTGGCGTGAACGGAGAAATTTATGATTTGGGGCGTCCTATCATGCAAGACGCTGAAGTGGTTCTTTATAAATGGGAGGATGAGCAGGGTAAGCATGCCTTTTGGCATACCAGTGCCCACTTGCTGGCCGAAGCTTTGCAGGAACTCTATCCGGGCATCCAGTTCGGTATAGGTCCTGCTATCGAAAACGGTTTCTACTATGATGTGGACCCGGGTGAAACGACTATCAAGGAAGCTGACCTGCCAGCCATTGAGAAAAAGATGGCTGAACTGGTGGCTAAGAAAGAAGCGGTTGTCAGACAAGACATTGCCAAGGCGGATGCTTTGAAGATGTTCGGTGACCGTGGAGAAACTTATAAATGCGAGCTGATTTCCGAATTGGAAGACGGCCACATCACAACTTATACGCAGGGTGCATTTACCGACTTGTGCCGTGGCCCTCACTTGATGACCACAGCGCCTATCAAAGCTGTCAAGCTGACTTCCGTTGCCGGTGCTTATTGGCGTGGACAGGAGGACCGTAAGATGATGACCCGTATCTATGGTATCACCTTCCCGAAGAAGAAGATGCTGGATGAGTATCTTGTTCTGCTGGAAGAAGCCAAGAAGCGTGACCACCGCAAAATCGGTAAGGAGATGGACTTGTTCATGTTTTCTGACACCGTAGGTAAGGGGCTCCCGATGTGGCTACCCAAAGGTACTGCACTGCGTATCCGCTTGCAGGACTTCTTGCGCCGCATTCAGGCCCGTTACGATTATCAGGAAGTAATGTGTCCGCCCATCGGCAACAAATTGCTTTACATCACTTCCGGACACTATGCAAAATATGGTAAGGACTCCTTCCAGCCCATCCACACACCGGAAGAAGGAGAGGAATACTTCTTGAAACCGATGAACTGTCCTCACCACTGTATGATTTACAAGAACTCACCCCGTTCTTACAAAGACCTGCCTTTACGTTTGGCAGAGTTCGGTACGGTTTGCCGTTACGAGCAGAGTGGCGAGTTGCACGGTTTGACACGTGTACGTAGCTTTACGCAGGATGATGCGCATATCTTCTGCCGTCCGGACCAGGTGAAGGATGAGTTCCTCCGTGTAATGGACATTATCTCCATCGTGTTCGAATCTATGGACTTCGAGAACTTCGAGGCACAGATTTCCTTGCGCGACAAGGTGAACCGCGAAAAATATATCGGTAGCGACGAGAACTGGGAAAAAGCAGAACGAGCCATCATCGAAGCTTGTGAAGAAAAGGGTCTGAAGGCAAAAATAGAATATGGAGAAGCCGCTTTCTATGGTCCTAAATTGGACTTCATGGTGAAGGATGCCATCGGTCGCCGTTGGCAGCTGGGTACCATCCAGGTGGACTACAACCTGCCGGAACGTTTCCAGCTGGAATATACCGGTGCCGACAATCAGAAGCACCGTCCCGTAATGGTTCACCGTGCTCCGTTCGGCTCCATGGAACGCTTCGTGGCTGTGCTTATTGAGCATACGGCCGGTAAGTTCCCGTTGTGGCTGACTCCCGACCAGGTTGCCATCCTGCCTATCAGCGAGAAGTTCAACGACTATGCGCATGAAGTGAAACAATACTTGAAGCGATATGACATCCGTGCCATTGTGGATGAGCGCAATGAAAAGATTGGTCGTAAGATTCGTGACAATGAGATGAAGCGTATTCCGTACATGCTGGTTGTAGGTGAAAAGGAGGCTGAAAACAAGGAAGTTGCTGTCCGCAAGCAGGGAGAAGGTGATAAAGGAACCATGAAATTTGAAGAATTTGCCAAAAAAATGAACGAAGAAGTTCAGAATATGATAAATAAATGGTAACTTTGCGCCCAATTGTAGAAGCATAGCATATATTAGATGTTCTAAAGTTCGCTTTTACTTAACAAAAACATTAATTTGGGAATAGTAAATAAGAAACAAACTGGAAGTAAACGTTATTTAATGAAGAATGACAGCTTAAAAGGGCAACATCGGATTAACGAACAAATCCGGGCCAAAGAAGTCCGCATAGTGGGCGATGAAGTAGAACCAAAAGTGTATCCGATAGCGCAGGCTTTAAGACTTGCTGAAGAACATGAAGCGGATCTCGTGGAGATTTCTCCAAATGCACAACCCCCTGTTTGTCGTATTATTGATTATTCTAAATTTCTTTATCAGTTAAAGAAGCGTCAGAAAGAGCAAAAGGCAAAGCAGGTAAAAGTGAACGTGAAGGAAATACGTTTTGGACCTCAGACAGATGACCATGACTATAACTTCAAGTTGAAGCATGCTAAAGGCTTTTTGGAAGATGGTGACAAGGTGAAGGCCTACGTATTCTTTAAAGGACGTTCCATCTTGTTCAAAGAGCAAGGTGAAGTGTTGCTGCTCCGTTTTGCCAATGATTTGGAAGACTATGCGAAGGTAGACCAAATGCCGGTTTTGGAAGGAAAGAGAATGACAATCCAGCTCTCTCCGAAGAAAGTGGCGGCACCTAAGAAGAGCGCGGCTCCCAAGCCTGCAGAAGATGCGCCAAAGGCTGCGTCGGCTGAAACCGAAGAAGAATAAAGAAGTGAGTAACGCCATAGGTATAGTGCGTTGCCATATAATTTAATAATTAAAAAGTTTAAAAAAGATGCCAAAGATGAAGACTAACTCCGGTTCTAAAAAGAGATTTACTCTTACCGGAACAGGTAAAATCAAAAGAAAGCACGCTTTTCATAGTCACATCCTGACTAAGAAAACTAAGAAGCAGAAAAGAAACTTGTGCTACTCTACACTTGTTAGTACAACAGATGTAAGCCAGGTGAAAGAGCTCTTAGCAATGAAGTAATTGAAAAGCGTACAAAAGTATTAAAGTTATTAACCGAATGCATTAGCTTTAAGTCCGCTGCGTGAAGTAACGGCGCTAACATTCAAAAACAAGTAAAACTATGCCAAGATCAGTAAATCATGTTGCTTCTAAAGCAAGAAGAAAGAAAATTTTGAAATTGACCAGAGGTTACTTTGGTGCAAGAAAGAACGTTTGGACCGTTGCCAAGAATACTTGGGAAAAAGGTTTGACCTATGCGTTCCGTGACCGTAAGAACAAGAAAAGAAACTTCCGTGCTTTGTGGATTCAGCGTATCAACGCTGCCGCTCGTCTGGAAGGTATGTCTTACTCTAAGCTGATGGGCGCTTTGCATAAAGCTGGTATCGAAATCAACCGCAAAGTGTTGGCTGATTTAGCGATGAACCATCCGGAAGCTTTCAAGGCTATCGTTGCTAAAGCAAAGGCTGCATAAAAACAGTTAGCAGATAAATTACGAGGTGCTGATTACTCTTTTGGTAGTCAGCACTTTTTGTTTTCTGATACTCCGGGGAGGGGTTAAAACTTGAAAAGGACTTGAAACAATTTACTGCTTTTACTTGTTTCTTTCATAGAAACTCATTACCTTTGTTATAGAAAAAATAGCCGCATTGATTGGATCGGGAAACTCATCAATTTTTATGAAATACCGAGACAAGCTTCGCTTCTCAATGGCGGGCCACGCCCTTCGGGGTAACTCTTGAGTCGGTGGATTACAAAGAGGACGAGCACTCAAATCATGTCATACGGAGTTTCATCACATCATCGGTGCGGCTTTCTATAAAAGAGGAACGGTAATCTGTTTGGATAACCGTTCCTCTTTCGTTTTATGCGGATGTGGGTGATTGTGAAACGATGATACGTGATGCTGAAACAGATGATGTGTCAAGGGAAGATAGATGATGTGTTTATACAAGACAGACCATCTGTATCGGGTGAACAGATGGTCTGTTTTGAAAAGAGTTTTTTTAAGTTTATTTGTTGTCCCGTAAGTCTTTTACCCTGACGGCTTTTCCTTCGCTCTGCGGCAAGGAACCTTTCTTTACCAACCGTAACTTCGGAGTTACCAGAATCTCGTCTTTCAGCTGGCGGGTAATGGCTTTGCTAATCTTTTGCAGCTCGATGTAATTGTCGGTAGAGAGGTCGCTAAGTTCAACTTCCACAATCATCTCATCCTGGTTATTGACCGTTTCGAGCGTGATGAGGTAATTGCTGCCCAATTCGGGGAATTGTACCAGCACCTTTTCCACCTGCATGGGGAAGATATTGACTCCCTTGATGATGAACATATCGTCGCTACGGCCTTTGATGCGGTCTATACGGATGTGGGTACGTCCGCAAGGGCACTTGCCGGGCAGGATGCGGGTAAGGTCGCGTGTACGGTAGCGGATGAGGGGCATCATCTCTCTGTCCAGCGTTGTCAGTACCAGTTCGCCGATTTCACCTTCCGGTACGGGTTCGCCGGTTTCCGGGTTAATGATTTCGACCAGGTAGCAATCTTCCCAGAAGTGCATGCCGTCTTGTTCGGTGCACTCGAAGGCTACGCCGGGACCGTTCATTTCAGTCATACCAAAGCTGTTGTAGGCTTTGACGCCAAGCATGCGCTCAATCTTTCTGCGTTGCTCGTCTGTGTGGGGTTCGGCACCGATAACAAGCGTTTTCAGACTTGTGCCGGCGGGGTCCATCCCTTCTTCCTGGAATACCTCTGCCAAGCGGATGGCATAGCTGGGAATGGCATGCAGGGCAGTGGTCTTGAAGTCGGTGATGAACTTTATCTGACGCTTGCTGTTTCCGGCAGCGGCAGGAACAGTCAGCGCACCCAGGCGTTCGGCTCCATACTGAAAGCCCAGTCCTCCGGTGAACATGCCGTAACCGGAGCTGTTTTGGAAAACATCCGTCTTACGGATACCTACCATATAGAGGCAGCGTGCCACTAAGTTAGCCCAAGAGTCCAAATCGTGTTGGGAGTGTACGATGACCGTCGGCGTGCCCGTAGTACCACTGGAAGAATGGATACGTACTCCGTCCTCACGCATATCGCCTGCTACTAATCCAAAAGGATAATTGGCGCGCATATCGGCCTTGGTGGTAAACGGTATCTTACGTATGTCTTCTACAGACCGGATGCTGTCGGCAGTGATGCCATGCTCTTGGAATACCTTTTTATAATAAGGAGAGTTGGCGGCAATGCTGACAGTCTTTTTTAACCGTTGCAGTTGCAGTTCGCGCAACTGCTCACGGGGCATCGTTTCAATCTCTTCTTCCCAGTATTTGTTATTCATGGTATGTTGAAATTTAGAGTCAATTATAGTTTACATCAGTTTTTCAGCAATCTCTTTGCCGGCAGCCAACGCTTTGAGGTTCAGCTCTACAATGGCGTCGCCCTTGCGTTGGAAGATTTCGCGGATGCTGTCTTGCACCTTTGCGTAGTCGATGCCGAGGAAGGGGATGGTGGCGCCCAGCAGTACGATGTTCGCTACGCGGGGAGAGCCGACTTCTTTTGCCACTTCGTTTACGTTCAGCATGATTTTATGCGGCAGCTTGTTGATTTCGGCCTTGATGTCTTCTTCTGCCGGATAGTTGGGAATGTTGATGAAGGGGGCTTCATTGGTCACCAGCCAACCTTCGGGGCTGAGGTAGGGGAGGTAGCGCAGTGCTTCCATCGGTTCCAGGGAGATGATGAGGTCGCATTTTCCTGTGGGAATGAGGTCCGAAGCGATAGGTTGGTCGTTGATGCGCAGGTTGGACTGCACGTCGCCGCCTCGCTGGCTCATGCCGTGTACTTCTGCCTGCTTCATGTAGAGTCCGTCCTTGAGGGCTGCTTTGCCGATTACGGTGGCGATGGAGAGGATACCTTGTCCTCCTACGCCGGAAAGTATGATGTCTTTTTTCATGGCTTTACTTGTTTCTTTTTTTGCGTGCTAATGTTTGGATACATTCTCTGCGGGGGATGATGACGGATATGCCGTGGTACTCGATTTCTTCCCGGATAATTTGCTTCATCTCTTCGTAGTTTTTCTTCAAGGGCACTACGACGCGGATGTGTTCGGGAGCTACACCGATGCCGGCGCAGATGGCTTCCAGACGTCCGGTGCCGGCAGAATCTTGTCCTCCGGTCATGGCGGTGGTTTCGTTGTCGGAGATGACGATGGTGACGTCGGCGTTTTCGTTGACGCAATCCAGCAGTCCCGTCATGCCCGAGTGGGTGAAGGTGGAGTCGCCGATGACGGCTACGGCAGGATGCAGGCCGGCATCCGAAGCACCCTTCGCCATGGTGATGGAGGCGCCCATATCCACGCAAGAGTTAATGGCGTTGAATGGGGCATTGGCTCCCAGCGTGTAGCAACCAATGTCGCTGAACACCTTATAAGTGGGATATTCTTCTTTCAATACTTGGGTCAGCACCGTGTACATGTCGCGATGGCCGCAACCCTCGCACAAAGCGGGCGGGCGCATCTCTACCAAAGAAGGAACGCTGAATTCAGCCTTGTTCTCCTTGCCTACGGCACGTGCCACGCTGTCCGGGTTCAGCTCTCCGTCTTGTGAAAGAGTGCCGTCCAAACGGCCTTTTACTTTGATGCCGATGCCCAGATAGCCTTTTAGCTGTTTTTCTACGAACGGTTGTCCGTCTTCCAGTACCAGAATCTCGTCACATGCTTCTACCAGCTGCATCAGCTGTTTCTTGGGCAACGGGTATTGTCCGATTTTCAGTACCGGATATTCGCAACCTTCGGGATAGTTCTCCATCAGGTAGTTGTAGCCGATGCCGCATGCCACGATACCCAGCTTTTTGTTGGGGCCGTCGGTATATTTGTTGTAAGCGGAGTTTTCAGAAGCTTTGATAAATTCGTCCTGGCGTTGCAGCAATGCTTTGTAGCGTTTGCGTGCATTACCCGGCAGGAGGATGAACTGACGCGGGTCTTCGCTGAAGGAAATCTCATTCTGCGGTTGTTGCTCCTTGCGCTCTACGCCGGAACGGGAGTGTGCCAGGCGCGTAACCATGCGCATCAGGATGGGTTCGCCGGTCTGTTCGGAGAAGTTGAATCCGTTGTACACCATGTCGTATGCTTCCTGCTGGTTGCTTGGTTCGTACATCGGGATGAGGGAGAAGTCGCCATAGAAACGGCTGTCCTGCTCGTTCTGAGAGGAATGCATGCTGGGGTCGTCGGCAGCAATGATTATAAGACCACCTTTTACGCCGGTAATGGCAGAGTTGATGAAACAGTCGGCAGCCACGTTCATACCCACGTGCTTCATGCACACCAGTGAACGCTTGCCTGCAAAGGACATGCCCAGGGCAGCCTCCATCGCAGTTTTCTCGTTGGAGCACCAGCGGTTATGGATGTTCTTTTCGGCAGTAATCGGTGCCATCTGAATATATTCGGTGATTTCCGTAGAAGGAGTGCCGGGATAGGCATATACACCCGAAAGTCCGGCGTCTAATGCAGCTTGTGCAATGGCTTCATCGCCAAGTAAGAGTTGCTTGCTCATATCTGAATATTTAAGTGTTAGTCATGGATTAATATTTGACGCAAATATAGGATTTTGCTTTTATTTTATCAGCAGATTACTTGAAAATCTTTCTTTCGTTTAATGCATTCCAATATTTTCTTGCATTTTTCATGTGCTCGGCATAATTGGATGCAAAGTTATGGGTGCCCGAGAAGTCCTCTTTGGCACACATGTAGAGGTAGTTGTGTTTCGTATGGTTCAGCACAGCATCCAGCCCGATGGGTGAGGGGATGCGTATGGGACCGGGAGGTAGTCCGGTGTTGAGATAGGTATTGTAGGGGGATTCTACTGCCAGATGGGCATTCGTAATTCTCCGCAAGCCGAAGTCCTGCAAGGCAAATTTGATGGTAGGGTCGGCTTGCAGGGGCATGCCGGTGTGCAGGCGGTTGATGTAGAGCCCTGCCACCATTGGTTTTTCGGGATTGTTGTTTGTCTCTTCCTCGACGATGGCGGCGAGGGTGCAGACTTCCGTCGGGGTCATTCCGATGGCGGTGGCTTTGTCTAAGCGTTCCTGGTTCCAGAACTTCTGGTGCTCTTTTTGCATTCTTTCGAAGAACTCTTCTGCACTCATGTCCCAATAGACTTGGTAGGTTTCGGGGATGAAGAGGCAGGGCAGGGTCTCTTTGTTGTATCCCAGTTTTTGTTGGAATGCGGAGTCGTTCATCAATCCGGCTATTTCGGCGGAGTCTATCATGAGCTGTTTGCCTACGCTGCGTGCCAGCCGGTCCAGTGTGCGTACGCTGCCGACGGTGAGGTTCGTAGGTTCTTGATATCCGCGGTACAGACGGCTGAATACGTGATATACGTTTTCCCCCGGCCGGATGGCGTAGCGTCCGGTGTGTATATTTTCGGAATATTTCTTGTATTGGGCCATCCAGCGGAAGCCGGTGAAGCTTCGAGGATGGCCTTGTTGTTCCACCTTATTATATATGGAGTCGGCGGTGTCGTCGCGGTCTATATAGATATAGACTGTCTTTTTCGGATGGAATTGCGGGGCAAACAGATAGTAGTATACTGTTCCTGCACAAGCTGCTCCAATAAGAATCAGTGCGACGAATGTTCCGATAATGATTTTCTTCTTTTCCATTTTGTTTTACTGCATCTTTAGTCGGGCAAAGTTAGTAAAAAATGGAGTGAAAACCATCAAGTCATATCAGTTAATTCGATAGCTGACAAAGGCTATACGTTTGCTGTCCGGTGCCCATGAGTTGACATTGATGGTGCCTTGTCCGCCGAAAAGCTTTAACAATGTCTTGGGTTCTCCACCGTTTGCGGGCATTAGGCGCAGCTCTACGTTCTTGTTTGCCAGGTGCTCTCCCGGTTCCAGGTCACCTTTGTAGTAGGTGATGAATACAACGGATTTTCCGTCAGGGGAGATGTGGGGGAACCAGGAGTTACGGGTTTCGTCAAAGGTCATCTGGGTCTGTTCGGAGCCGTCTGCCTTCATGCGCCAGACTTGCATGAGTCCGGTGCGTACGGAATTGAACCAGATGTATTGTCCGCAGGGGGAATATTCCGGTCCGTCATCCAGACCTTCGGCAGTGGTCAGGCGGGTTTCTTCACCTCCTTCCGCTGGGATGGTATAGACGTCATAGTTGCCGTTTCGTTCGGCGCAATAGGCAAGCTCTTTGCCGTCGGGGCTCCAGCCGTGGAGGTAGCTGGGAGCCATAGGTGTTATTAAACGGGGAGTGCCGCCCGTGATGGGAAGTGTATAAATGCGCGATTTATAGTCTTCTTTCGTCCCGTGGCTGATGGCTATCTGCTGTCCGTCGGTCGAGAGGACGTGGTCGTTGTTGCAGTTTTGGGCAAATCCGGCGTTTATCAGTTCCGGTTCGGCAGGCGAGGTGGGGGAAAGGCGGTAAAGCTTTCCGTCGCTGTTGTATAGCAGCCATTGCCCGTCGGGCGTCCAATTGGGAGCTTCAATCCGGTAGGGAAATTCTTTTACGACGGTCCGGTTACCGTTGGTTACATCCAGTATTTCGAGGACGCTGGTAATCTCGTTTTTTTGTTGAGCGGTTGCGGTCAGTGCAACAGTTGCAAAGAAGGGGATTAGATAGGGTTTCATGTTCATATCGTATTTAATAAATCTCCGCAAGATACATTTTTTATTGGAAACTACATAGTCGGAGCATGCTTTTTTCAGAGAGAATCTGTAGTGATGGTCGAATGCGTAGTGCTTATCATATGAATAGTCTCCGGGATTCTTGAAATAGTTGTCCACATACTGCCAGTTGTCGGTGTCGAGCGGCGTGTGCGAAGTCATGTACGATAGGGAGCTTTTGTCTCTACTATCTTGCTGTCCAGACTAATCAGGTCTTTGCCTAAGCGGACAATGCGGGCATGTAGTCGGTACCGACTTCCCCCTTTCCGCCTCCACCGAATGACAACCATCCTGTACCTTCGTCATCTATCACGGCACCCGGGTCGAAAGGAGCCCTGCAGTGGCCTAATCCTTGGGTGAACTGGCTCACCAGCATACGTCTTACCGTCCGATTCCACCCGCGATACGATGGATGGCGCCCATGAGGCTATACCCCATGGCGAGAGGGCCTTTACGTCAATCAGTCCGTGATAAGTCCAATTTACCATGTCATCGGTGGACAGCATGACCAGTGAATGGGATGTATTGGTATGTGTTTTTGCCGTCTTTTCCCACACTGTCCAGTTGCTGGGTGTCATTGGCTCCATACACATAGAGCCTTCCGTTGTATTCCACCGATGTCGGGTCGGCCACAAAAATGAAATCCGACAGCGGGTTGGCGTTTCCACTGAAGAATTGGGGTGATTCTACCGGACGCGTGTCTTTCTTTCTTGAATCGGAAAGCGCCCACACATCATTTCCTGCGGATATAGCCGCCAGCAGCAAAGCCGCTGTAAATAACTTGATTCTTTTCATTTTTTTATAGTATGTTATAGAAACCTATGGTAGCCTTTTGATTTTGGCTTGTGTTCTTCAATCACCTCAATCCTTTATTTAAGATTGAAAAATCGGGTTATTGAAAAGTTGCCGCAAATATTGGGAATTACTATGTATAATATAAGGTGTATTATGTTTTTAATAATGTGCCTATATGTTTCAAGTTATCATTGTAATCAGATGGTGCTGTTTTAAACTAGCTTTACTTGCTTTGGGATAATTATGCGGCTATGGATTAAACTGTTTGGAAGGGCATTGTGTTTTATGCAAATATATTCGTAGAAGAGCGTTTTTTATTCTAACGATTCTTGAAAAGAAAAAGCACTGATTATTCCAGATAATCAGTGCTTGAATATCGAGCCGCTAGCCAGACTTGAACTGGCGACCTACGCGTTACGAAAATAAATTTCTTAGTAGGATAACGGACTGATATTTAATAACTTTATCTACTCTTTAATTATAATACGACACTCTTTTTGATACTCTAATAGGGGTATCAGTTAATACTATATTGTTTAAACACTCTTTTCTTTATTCATTTTGCGCATCCCAAACAACCCGATATTTTGCTATTGTAAAAACATGGAAGATAAAAAAGTAGATTATCGGGATTGCATAACATCCGGTATTATTATCGGATTGCTTATGGCTATTTTAGTGCAACTATCAAAGATACAATCACTCCTATTGCTATTGCAGTGATTGCTTCTACAGTCCACTTCAATACCTTCTTTTTCTTTTCTTTCTTTGCGATGGCAACATATCCACCATCGCAAAGAAAAGAATCTCCCATATCTGTTATGTCGCAATCTACACCGTCTTTTGTTCGGGACACTATAACAAGTCCGTCCCGTTCAAAGTCAGCTATCATAGTGGCATGACTTCCGGCATTGTAATCAAACGAATTATTTCTAATGTCGTTCAATAGTTTATCTTTGTTCTTACTCTTATTCATCAAATTTCAATCGAATATATTTTATAATATTTATCTTTTCAATCGAAATATATTTAATTCATTCAAAAAACATGAGAAACAATTCATTGTGGGCTGGACTACACCGCTATAAACGTAATCTCCTTTTCCCTTTCTTTGCACTTATTTTCGCTTTGCCTAATTTAATAGGTTGTACACAGGTACTTCCAATTGAAGAAGGGAAACAAGAAATAAACGGTTCTGTTAAGGACTGGCATAACTCCGATAGCACTTATACTACAAAACCGGATAGTGTGCGAGATATGACACATGCCGATAGTATTCGGTTTGGACTGATTTAAAGAAATACACGAAATGGGAGCGCTACAAACGCTCCATTTTGTTTTTGTCCTACTACAGCCATCTTGCAATCCTTACTACTCCTATCACTAAAGCCCAATCGTATATTTCATTAATTGGAATATCGTACGGTTCATAACCATCATCTGTATTATATGAAACGCACGAAACGCATCCATTTTCTTTGGATTTTTGTATTTTCTTTATAACAACACCATCGGATGTTGCTAACGCATAAACTTCACCCCATTGAATAGGTAGAGTTCCCTTTACTATTTTACATCCTACTATGTCTCTATTGTTTATACTACGTTCTGGAACAGTTCTGTTTATCATGCTTCTACCTTTTGCGCGTATAGTGAAATCGCAACCATCTAAATCGGGTATAACGTAATGCTCACACTGCTCTTTCATTATTGCAGAACTAAATCCGCTTGGTAAACCGCATTCGGCTGATATTATATCTATGTGAGGTACAGCCTTGTTGCTTAGTTCTTCGTAATGTGGTATATATTTCTCTCTATTGTTTTCTTTGTTTAATTGGATAGCTATCTCCATTTGTTTATCGTTACTTATCCCTAATAACCAATCAGCGGATATTTTAAAATATCCAATAATGGATAATATTGTATTGAGTGGCATAGTTGTATCGCCCTTTATTTGCCTGCTTAGGGTATTTTGTGGAATGCCGATTTCTTTAGCTAATTTGGTTACTGAAATGCCACTTTCGGAAATTAGCTCCTTAATTCGTTGTAATACAATATTTTCCATAATCATACTATTTGGATTAATTCTAAATATCCATATTTGGATTGAATATTATCCATATTTAGTTTTAATATCCAAATATGGATAGTATCTTTGTCGCATCAAAGTTAATCAATCAATCAAGAATAACAAACTAAAAATATAGAAATATGAAAGCAACAGACATTAAAGTTAAGAATTTCACTGGTTCAAGTTACGGCATCTTTGAAGATGGCAAGTTTATAACCTCAAATGATGGTTGGGATAAAATGATAGACCAAGCTACTATAATAGCTAATGAGGGCGTAAGCAAAGTTACCATCTCAACTTTGGATTTTGCCGGAACGGATGAAGAGCCAACAATCAAAGAGGGTACAGTAATAATGAAGTTTTATAAGATAGACGATACTGTTTATATCACCAATCAATTATAAGTTTAACCAGCAGGGCGAAAGCCCTGCACAATGCAATAATATATGGAAACGGTTTTTGTAGTAATAAGAATGTTGAGTAATGATGGTACAGAGAATCACGGTATTTTCTCTTCCTATAAATTGGCAGAAGAGTTTATTAATGAAGCAAAAGAGTATGAAACGGACGAACTTCAAATTGTAGAGGTTGAACTTAATCAAGAGGTACTATTTTAATCCGGTAGCCTTCGGGCTACCACAATACATAAACAATGGAAAAACAGACAGTAATAAAATCTACCCTTACGAAAATGCCGATAGGCGGCTCTATTCACTTCCCACTGAACAAAAGAGGCTCTATCCGCACAACTGCATCTAACTTGAAATTGGACGGGTATCTGTTCAAAACAAAGATGCAGATAAAAGAAAACTTGATTATTGTAACCCGTAAAAAATGAAACTATGTCAATGGAATTTGATAGATACCACACTGTTCTAAGAGCAGCCCAAAATGTAACGTTCAGCAAGAATACAGCCGCTAAACTGGTAGGCGGTCAGAGACGGCTTGAAAACCTTGTTGCAGAGGATAGAATTAGAGCGATAAAGACTACCGACAAACAAAATGGTAGATGGGAATGTAACGGGTCTGATGTTATTCGATACACAATAGACCCAATTTTGAAGCACTAAAATTGATAACTATGTTAACACTAAAGCAAAGTCCTATAGCATTGATAGGCATCTTTTTTACTTGTTCACTGGCAGACGGTGAACCCGATACGGGAAAACTTATAATAGCGCTCATTGTGCTTGTATTGACAATTTTATATGTGCTTACCTGCACATATATAAACCAAAAGAAATATGAACGGGAAAAGCAAATGTAATGGGCATTGTAAGAGTTGTCTTTATCTTGGAGCGTGTCCATCTGATATTGTTCATTGCGATGTGTGCAAGTGCGAGATAGAACCGGGCGAAGAGATTGAGATAGAAACGGAAATAGTGGAGCATGGACGGCATTATAAGAAAACAGTTCTCGTATGTCGCGAATGCTACGAACAGTTTTATTTATCAGACAATTCAGAAGATTTAATTTTTTAAATAAACTAATATGGAACATCTAACACATTGGAAAAATCAATTCAACTATGACTATTTGGGTGCATACTCTTTGTCCGATGGAAAGGACATCGTACTAACCATCAAAGAGACAAAAAAGGAAATGGTTACCGGGGCGAACGGTCAGAAAAGCGAGTGTTTTGTAGCCTATTTCCATGAGAATGTAAAGCCTATGATATTGAATAAAACCAATTGCAAGGCTATTGAAAAGATGTACAAGACACCGAACATTGAAGAATGGGTAGATAAGCAGATACAGATAGGCGTAGCCCGTATTAATGCGTTCGGAGAGACAACGGACTGTTTGCGTGTCCGTGCGTTCATCCCTAACCCCGTAGATGCAGATACGCGTGTTCCGGTTACAATCGGTTCGTTTGTGTGGCAGAACATCATAGACGGGCTTAAAGGCGGCTATACAGTTGCGCAGGTAGAGAAAAAATACAAACTCACGAAAGGACAAATTAAAGAATTGCAGAAATATGAAATCAGTAGTAACTAAATCACCCGAACAAAAAGAATACGAGTGGAAAGCCAAACGGCACGGGAAAATAACGGCATCCACTTTGCCCGATTTGATGAAAACAGGAAAGGGCACGCCATACGGAAAAGCATTCTTTGATGCGCTATACTTGGTACGATATGAGCGTAGAACCGGAGTGACACGCGAGAACGGCAATAACAAGAATTTTGATTGGGGGCACGATAACGAACCGTTAGCGGTTGAATGGGTACGCACGCAGTCAATGTATGAGGTAAAATCATGCACAACCGACTTTGAGAGTATTATATTTAATGAACCGTTTGCCGGATTTGGCGATAGCCCCGATTTTTATGTGTATGGCTCTGATGGCAAAATAAGGGCACTTGGTGAAATAAAATGCCCCATAAGTCAAGGTAAGATAGAGACATTGCAGTTTCTCAATGAGATAACCGACAAGGATGAATATTACTGGCAGTTTTTAGGTCACTTTGTTGGTATTCCGTCCGTAGATACGTTGTACTATGTCGTTTATGATGGCTATACCAATACCGGACGAATTGTTGCCATGTACCGGAAAGAACATGTAGATAATATCCGTAAATTGACCGAACGTATTAGATTCGCTAACGAGCTTGTTGAATGTTCCTTGAAAACTGGATTTGATTTACCTGCATGTATTGAACTGGCTACAGCCATTTGTCCGCTTCGCTTCCAAATAGAAGAACTAAAGCCGAACACAAAGGGGAATGTTCCGGTACAAAATCAAATTCGTAAGTTAAAGAAGGAAATAAACAAACTTATAGCAGAGGAAAAGGCTTATTCACAACACACTATTAATTAACAATTAACACGCATAATTATGTATCACAATTGGTTTGAAAGCAAAGTCCGTTATGAAAAAACAATGGAAAACGGCAAAGTTAAAAAAGTAGCTGAACCCTATTTAGTGGATGCGCTTTCTTTTACAGAGGCAGAAGCACGTACAATAGAAGAAGTTACCCCATTTATTTCGGGAGAGTTTACCATCATGGCAATGAAGCGTGCCGCCTATTCCGAAACATTTCTTTTTGATAACGGAGACCGATTCTTTAAATGCCGCTTAGCGTTCATTACACTGGATGAAAAGAGCGGAGCTGAACGCAAAACAAAATCTACCATGTTGGTGCAGGCGAATGATTTGCAGCAGGCAAAGGACAGACTGGTAGAGCAAATGAAAGGCACGATGGCAGACTACACAATAGAGAAGGTTGAGGAAACCGATATAGTGGATGTTTACCCGTATGCGACTAAAGAGGTATCCGGCAAATAAACACGAAAGTGGGGGTGCTCATTTCGTTCACTCCCACTTTCTAAAAACTACGAAGATGGCAAAATATAATAATATAAAATATGGTGGATGTGATAGTATACGGGAATACAGACGGCTTAAAGAGCTGGAACTTATGCAAAAGAAAGGGCTTATATCCGGCCTGCAAAAGCAAGTTCCCTTTGAATTGATACCGTCACAACGTGAAAACCCCAATAACCCGAAAAGCAAGGTTTTAGAGCGTTCTGTAAAGTATATAGCAGACTTCCAATACCTACGGGAAAAGGATGGCGTTTTAGTCGTTGAGGATGCTAAGGGTATGAGAACAAAGGAATATATAATCAAACGAAAATTGATGCTTCATGTACATGGCATTAGAATAACGGAGGTATAAAAATGACAAAGAGACATCTTCAATCTGTAAAATGTACTAACTGCATTCATGCAGGTGTGCCAAAGGGATTACCTGCTGTTATCCGGTGTTTGTTACATGAAAGGATGTATGTGGCTAATGCAATACGGAAATGTGATTTATATGCTGTTAAGAAATGAGGGATAGCTTTGTATTTTACAGAAGCTTCTACGATGCAATAAAAGATTTGCCGAGGGATGTTCAGGGCGAGATTTACACGGCTATAATGGAGTATAGCCTATATGGTAAGGAAACTGAAAATCTAAAGCCAATCGCACGTAGCGTTTTTACGTTGATGAAGCCCCAAATAGATGTGAACAACAAAAGGTTTGAAAATGGTAAAAAAGGAGGCAGACCCAAAAGCGGAAACGAACCGGATGGAAACCAAGAAGAAACCAAAGAAAAACCAAGTAATAACCAAAGTGAAACCAAAAGCAAACCTAATGTAAATGATAATGTAAATGCTAATGAGAATAAAGATAATACTCCTAACGGAGTATCAAAGAAAGACGCGGCTAAAGCCGCTACGCTCAAACGAAAAGATGAGTTTGGTAAAACATTAGTTCCATACATGGAGAAATACGGCAAGGAAATGATAAGAGCCTTTTTCGATTATTGGGGTGAACTAAACAAGTCAGAGACTAAGATGCGGTATGAAATGCAAAAAACGTGGGAGGTCAATCTCCGGCTTGCTACATGGGCGAAGAATGAAAAGCCACAATACAACAAAGCTGATACTGGCGTAGTGTTGCATGATAATTCGCAATCTAAATACGATGAAAAACTATGGTAGATTTTAAAAATGCACTTTCTAATTTGGCTGATGTCGGGTTTAATCCCATACCGAATACGGTCGCCATTTGCATCCCGGATGTAAAGCCTATTCTATGGAAAGGTATTCAGTTCTTTGCTGGCGATTCAGCTTCGTGGCAACCCGAATATAATGACGTTGCCTCATGGCTCACTGACAACAAGGGGCGCGGCTTGCTTTGTCTTGGTAATTGCGGACGGGGGAAAACGCTAATATGCGGTAAGATTATCCCGGTTTTATTGAATCACTATTGCCATAAGATTGTATCGTGCTACGATGCGCAACAATTGAATGCAAATTTAGACATTGTAAAGCAAAAACATATCATTTATATAGATGATATTGGTACAGAGTTTTTAAGCGTGAAATACGGAGAAAAAAGGCTGTCTTTTGCCGAACTTGTAGATGAAGCGGAAAAGAAAGGGAAATTGCTTATTGTAACTACGAATTTGTCGCTATCTGAATTACAACAAAAATACGGAGAAAGGACATTAGACCGATTACGGGCTATAACTACTCCGGTTGTGTTCAAGGGGGACAGTTTAAGAAAGTAAAAAGATGAAACGAAAGAAAAAGAATACGTTAATGTATGGCAAGATAGTGGCACGCATTGATTTAGAAAGTTTTAAACGGCTTTCGGAGATACGCGATAAGTACGGGTTTAGCTCCAATTATGAGATAATACAGTATCTCGTAGCCTGCTTTCTTCGTGTTGCAGACCCCGAACATGCCGCAGAGATTGAACCCGTGCCGGATGAAATTCAAGATATGTTTGCAGACTACTCACAAGCAGAAAGACATTTCGAGTTCGTTAAGCCGAAACGAAAGATGCCTCAATATAAGTTAGATGAAATTCAAGGACAGTTCAGACTATGGCAAGATTAGACAAGTTATTTAATGCAAACTATTTGCATGATGTTCCTGCTGCAATGCAGGTAGTGAATGAAAAGAATCGCGCCTACGTTGATAGGTTCGTTTCGGAGAACTATAACAAATTAAGCAGCCAGTTTAAGAGCGTTGCTGGTATTATTAATTCCAGTTGCTACGGCTCGCTTGACAAGTTGAACGAAACAATATTGGCATTGTACACCGATGTTAATCTTTGTTTTGCCAGTTGGGAAGACGCTAACGCTTATATGCAAAACAAGTTCACAGAGAAAGAAATGCGTGTTCCGACAAAGAAAACAATCAAAAGTGGAGAGTTGCCGGATGAAGAAAGTATTAACGAAAACGATTTGAAAGATGAATAAAGTTTTGAAATGCAAGAAGTGCGGCAAAGAAATACAAGGCGGCTTTTATAATACGCCCATTGGCGCATATTGTTGCGGATGTTGGGAAAGAACCCCACAGCCAGTAAAGGATAGGGCTTTTCTTGAAGCTATGGAAAAGCTGGCTAATGACGGTAAAATAATCTATAACGCTTTTACAGAATGAAAGTAGGAGAATATGAATACAGACCGCACGGCAGGGACTTTAGAATATATCGCTGTGATTATTCAGACGGAAGAATAACAATTGCCAACCCGGTGTATAACGAGCCATTCTACAGAGATAGAGAGGCGGCACGGAAAAGAGTATATGAGTTGAATGGATGGAAGTATAACCCTAAAAAATAATTGATTATGTATTTGATAAATAGAATTGTATGTATGTCGAATAGCATACGGTCTGCATATAATGTTGAATTGCAGACCGAAGATATAGAGTCTACTCGTAAGGAACTGGCTAATCTGTATCAGTGTGATAGAATTTGTTTTGAGTATGAAACGATTAAAGAAGTTATAAAATGAGACTAAGACAAGCTAAGAAAATTATGAATAACGTCAGACTTTATCGAGGTATGATTTGGGTTTATGGTAGTGGTAGAGTTGATAAGGCTAATAATCGCATGTGCCGATATTATTCAGCGAAAGATGAGCGATTTAAAACAATCGTACAGTTATCTAACAGAAATCCATTAATAGCCCTTAAACTTCTAAGAGGAAAGGTTTAGCAAATAACGGTCATTGAGTGTCTGAAAGTGTTTATGTCTGATTTTAGATATGAGCTATGTGTATAGCATCACATAGCTCATAGAATCATAGAACATTTTACAAATCTTTTAGTTCAAATTCATCTTCTGACACACCGAAATACGCAGCAGCTTCCTTTATGCTATATTCTTGTAAATCCGTAACTCTCGCAAGAACAGCATCACTGGAAATAGAGCCATTCTTATATTTCTTTTGAACATAGCATGCAATATCGGGAAGCGCTGGTGCATTGATAAGACCTAAACTTTGGGTAGGAACATGAACTACTTTTCCTCTTAAATTGAAGAGGTTTAAATCGAAATACTTGTAATTTACAATTTTCATATTACTAAAATTTAAAAATTAATGCAATATTGCTATAATATGAATAACAAAAAGCATGCCAATATATAAAAACTAAAAACAATACGGAGATGAGCAAGATAAAGAAAACTATCCATGTGTATAGCGAAGGTAAATATATGGGAAACATAATGTATATCTATTGCATTCCTTCTTTTTCAGAGGAGGAGTTGGAAGATGAGATATTAAGGTATTTCCCTAATCTTAAAGGGAAACGTTGGAATTTAAAATTTAGTTAATAACCAAAAAAGAACAAAATGAAGATAGATACCGAAGTCTATGTGGGGGATAACGTATGTTATCTTAGTGGAGATAGTATCTGCTATTCAACCATCAGTAAAATAAGTATTGAAATATCTTATGCAGATAGGAGCTTTTCAATGGCTTATAAGTTAGCTGATGGCTTAAGCGTACCGAGAAACAATTATCCCGAATGGGATAAAAGACTTTTCAAAAACAAAGAAAATTTGATAGAATATTTATTAAACTCATAACTGAATAGAAATGAAGAAAAATAAAGGATTGTATGTTAGTGTAGAAATACTTCTAAAGTATGGCATCGTAAAGTCTTATATCATTGCTTTCCTGCTTGATAAAGGCGGCTATACGTCTAACGTTGATTGCTTCGCAAGGGAGTTAAGTAATGTCGCTTGCTTCGGTCATGCAAGCCAAGCTATTAGAGATTTGATAAAGATGGGTGTTGTTGAACGTACTGTGTACGATGGCAGAACGTCACGCTTTAGCATAAACAGAAAAACATTATGAGCCGTAACCCGATATACATTAGGCTGATTAATTCGGCACGATGGAAAAAACTTCGTAACGAAAAACTGAAAGATAGTCCGGTTTGCGAGGAATGTGCAAAGAATGGTATCAGTACGCTTGCAAGCGAGATACATCATGTTAGACCCGTTGAAAGCGTTGCAGGTGTGGCAGCAATGGAACGGCTGATGTTTGACCGGATGAACTTGCAGAGTTTGTGCCATGCGTGCCATGCCGAGATACATAAGAGGGCATTTAGTCATTCGAAGGAGAGTGTGCAGGAGAATAATAGGAGGGCGACGGAACGGTTTGCTGATAAGTTTTTTTAGCACTGTCCACAATTTTGTGTAAATGTAAAACGGGATTCAGTTATAAGTTCTCTTATATCTGAATTCTGTTTTCAAAAATATTTTATAGTGTCGTTTTTTTATTGAATCATTTTCAACTTGAAGATAATAGGGATTTATTCACATACTTTTATATCCTTATTATCTTCTTTATCTTCTGATAAAAATTCTTCATTAAATATATCAAATCCTTTTGGAATATTGTTATTAGAAGTTATGTAAGCAATATAAAAATATGATATTGCTAATAGAAGCAATAAAAATTGCATTGAAAACTTGCTATTATTGCCATAGAATAGAGAAGTGATAGTTTCTGCATCAACAAAGAACGAATAACAAAATAGTAAACATAAATATATAAAAAAGACTATAGCTGTATAACGATATAATCTTGTACGCACAAATTTTGCTGCTATTTTAATTATTGCAATAGATGCCTTATTGATAAAAGATGGTTTGCTATTATTTCTTTTTTGCTCTCCTTTTCTTTTAATACGGTTTACTGATTTTATTCTTCCAATTAATGATATATTATTACTGGAATTTCCAGTGTGAAAAACTTGCAATATTACTCCTTCATTACAATCAAAATAATCAAAGTTTATCGCTACTGCTTTTCCATCATTAGAAATTTCTACTGTAAACGAGTTTGCTTTATTTTTTTGAAATAGAATGCTGCAATCTAAAATTCTATATTGAGAGTCTATTATTATTTTTAAATTATCATTCTTTGCTACATCTGTATAATCTATGGTATCCCTTCCCGAATTCCATAGCGCTATTTTACTGACAGATAAATTCTCTATTTTATTTTCTAAGTAAGAGATATTGATATTCCCAATATTTTTAATTTTAGGCTCAATTAGTCTTATTGTTCTAACAGCATAAGTAGGCTGCTTAACCTTTTTTGCTTTAATATAGAAGTATATACATAATATAATCGATATCACCGCAAGTCCAAGACAAACACAATTGAAATATAAACTTCCTTGCAGAAAACTGTATGTGTAATTTAAAATAGTATCCGTTTCCATAATATAAAGGTTTATTCTTTTATTGCAAAGAAACAAATTCCAATTTTAAAAAGCAAATAATAATTTCCATTTTACTGCTATTGCGGATGGTTATACTATTGCTGCAAGGGGGGGCGTTTTTTTATTTCTTGTCTGTATAGTCTAAACCCACTCCCCCTAATAGTTACACGCGCAAAGTTTTTTCAGATGGTGGGGGCGCTGGGGGGATGCTTCATTTATCCGTAACTAATGCGCTACCAAATACTAACAATAAAAAGTTATGTGTAAAAAGCGCATAAAATGGGTGATTTAGAAGATATAAAAGATAAGATAAGCAAGGCGATGGCATCGCAGGGTACATATACGCCCGACTTGGATTTGTGCATAGAGCTTTGCGCTGGTTCATACATGGCATTCCGTATCGCTCTATCTGACATATCTAAAAGCCGAATGAAATCTTTCGTGAAAGAAAAGACACGCGAAGAAAATACGAAACTCGTAGCACATCCTGCATTCAAAGTATTATTTGATGCTTTGGAAACAACCCGTAAGCAGTTGCGCGAACTTGGTTTGACGTTGCAGACACTTACAGCAACGGAAGATGATGAGGTTAACGACTTAATCAATAAGGTAAACGAGGCAGGCGATGTTAACTAAAGATGAACTGATACGGTTAAAAGATGCCACTGCAAAAAGATTGCGTAGTATTGATGTACTTTCATACAACTTGGAAAAGGCAGATAGCCGTCTAAGTTCGTATGTGCGTAGCTGTATCAATAATCCCAATGACCATAATCTTTATGAACTTCTTTCGATAGCCCGTTTCTTTCGGTTTCTTGATACATACGATTTCATAATGAGCGAAGTACGCAAATTCATCGTATTCTATGAAAGTCTAAAGTTCAGTGGTACGAAAGGAAAGACAAGGTACAAGCTAACGCCTATACAAGTGTTCCAGTTCGCCAACATATTAGGCTTTTATCATACCGGAACAAAGAAACGTGTCATTCGTGAAGCACTGTTGTTCGTCCCTCGTAAATTCAGCAAAACAACGAGTGTAGCGAGTTTGGCTATATATGATTTATTATTCGGTGATGCTAATGCGCAGACCTATGTAGCAGCTAATTCGTATAACCAAGCGAAAGTATGCTTCGATGAAATTCGCAACATTTTAAAGGCATTAGACCCGAAGCTACGCAGGTTTACCATTAACAGAGAGATTATCTATAACAGAATAAAGGGTAAAACATCCTTTGCCCGTTGCTTGGCATCCAATCCCGATAAATTGGACGGTTTAAATGCGAGCACGGTGATACTGGACGAATATTCGCAGGCCGATAGCGCAGCACTGAAGAATGTATTAACGTCTTCAATGGGCGCACGGCTCAACCCTTTAACAATTGTAATTACTACTGCATCCGACAAACAAGAATGCCCGTTCATTGATATGCTAAAGAACTACAAGGCGATATTACGTGATGAACTTGTTAACGATGCTGTATTTGCCCATATATTTGAGCCGGATGCAGGCGATGAAGAAAGCGACCCTCACACATGGCATAAGGTGCAGCCTCACATGGGCATAACCGTTTATGAAGATTTCTATGTGAGTGAGTACCAAAAAGCCTTGATAAGTGCTGATGATGCTTTGGAGTTCAGAACGAAACTGCTTAACCTATTCGTGCAGAATACTGCAAAGATATGGCTTTCTGCATCCGATATTGAGGCGCTTACAAAAGATATAAACATTGATAAACTGGCGAACCGTCCGCCTTGTATGGTTGCCGTTGACTTGTCTGTGTGTGACGACTTTTCGGCTGTCACATACATGCTTTATTCGGCTGCATCCCGTTCGTTTCATTCGCATACTGATTACTATTTCCCTGCTGATGCACTGCCTAATCATCCGAACCGTGAGCTTTATGAGAAATGGGCTAAAGATGGGCATCTGAAACTTTGCAAAGGCAATGTGATAGACTATAAACAAATTGTAGCTGACATATTGGCGAGAAACAAGGCTGTGAAAATATTAGGTATCGGATATGACCCGTATCGTTCCGCAGAGTTCGTTAATATGCTTTCTGCCTCCGGTGCAAAAAAGATACTGACTCCAGTCAAGCAGACATACGGCACGTTTACAAGCCCCGTAGAAAGCTTTGAATTAGCTGTGAAGCGTGGGCTAATGTCCTTTTCTCCTAACCCTATCACTTATTACTGTTTCGGAAATGCGGTACTGGATGAGGATAGGAACGAGAACAAAAAGCCTATAAAGAAAACACATAATTTAAAGATAGATGGCGCAATAACCAACCTTATGACATTCTATCTATACAATAACATAACCCAATAAAAACATGAACATCAAATTTTGGAGAAAACAACAAAAGAGGTCTGTAGATACTGGTGCAGGAGCAGGAAAGGCAATACAAGCCCGTCTGCCGTCTGTACCGTCACAGCCTATAGATGTAACGAGTACAAACAGCGCAATGCAGCTTGCAGCAGTTTACCGTTGTGTGTCTATATTGTCCGGCACAATAGCCTCATTGCCGTTGCAGGTTAAGAGAAAGAAAAACGGTTATTTTTCTATTGATTGTGAAAACGAACTGCATAGCGTATTGACTCGCAGACCGAACAAGCGCCTTAACTCATTCGATTTTATGCAGAATGCCATCATTCAAATGGTGAATAATGGGAACGCCTACATTCTTATAAGACGTTCTTTCGGTGAGGTTTCAGAACTGATACTTTGCGCAAACAACTCTGTTTGCTACGATAAGTTTTCAAACAGATATGTGATTTCTGACGGCATCAATCATATTAGCGGTGTGTATGATGCGGATGATATAATTCATTTGAAAAACAAAAGTCTGGATGGCGGTTATACTGGTGTCAGTACAATTTATTACGCCTCACGCATACTTTCCATTTCAGCAAGTGCAGATAATCAAAACTTGCAGACGTTTCAGAACGGAACAAAAGTAAAAGCCCTGCTTTATGGCGCAAGTGGCGGTATGTCCGGTATTGATGCGCTTGATTTTGAGCAAACATCTCCGGTAGCCGATAGAGTTGAAGCGCAGTTGAACTCCGGTAAAGATATTATAGCCATCTCGGAGGACTTGAAATTTCAACAATTATCTATAAATCCGGTTGATGCGCAGCTACTTGAAACAAAGAAATTTTCAGTATTGGATGTGTGCCGTTTTTATGGCGTTAATCCCGATAAGGCTTTTGCCGGACAGTCCACGAATTATAAAGCTTCCGAAATGGGGCAGGTATCATTCTTGACGGACACTTTACAGCCTATACTATCACAGATAGAAGCGGAGTTCAACGCTAAGTTAGTACCGGATAAACTAAGCGGTGTCTATAAAATAAACTTCGATTTGGAAGCATTGTACCAAACCGACTTAACAACACGTGCAGCCTATGATAAGTCCATGTATGAGCTTGGTGTATTTACGACGAATCATTTACGGATGAAACAAGGCATCGCACCCGTTGACGGTGGAGATACGGTAATGGTTAGCTGCAATGTTGCGCCTATCAATTCCGCAAAGATACACGGAGAACAAAATAAGGAGCTACCAAAGGATGAATAAAAATCATATAGTAAAAAGATAATGGAAATAAGAAGCTACACGGAAGAGGCATCTCCGAAAATAGACGGGCGAACGATACAAGGCTACGGCTCTGTGTTCGGCAAACAGTCCCGTATATTATATGATGTGGAGAAAAAACAGTTCTTCATTGAAGTTATAGAAAAAGGTGCAATCACAGATGAGCTAATACGGAGCTGTGACATAAAAGCCTTGATGGAGCATAACAAACAAAGGCTATTGGCGCGGTCAAATATGGGTGCAGGTTCGTTGGCTCTATCCGTTGATGATTACGGACTGGCATACAAGTTTGATGCGCCTAACACGCAATGCGGAAATGATGCAATAGAAATGATTAACAGAGGCGACTTATTCGGTTCTTCATTCGCCTTTTGGACGGATGAAAAGAAAAATGTTACCTACGAGCGGAAAGATGGCGTCTTATTCCGTACAGTTCACAAAATAGATAAGTTGTTTGATGTTTCCATTGTTGCAGACCCGGCATATTTCGACACGGACGTAACGGTAAGAAGCCTTTCGGACATTGAACAAAAAGACATTGAGTATATAAACCAAATTAATAATTTAAGAAAATTCATTTAGTTATGAGAAAAAACTACGTAAGAATTGCAGAGATTAAAGAACAGATGCGTTCAATGCTTGATAAAGCGGAGGCTGAAAAGCGTATTTTGAATGAAACGGAGCAAAAAGAGTTTGATTCGTTGAAGAACGAAAAGGAACTTTTGCAGATGAGAGAAGAGCGTAGAGGATTGGATAACGAGCCTAACTATTTGGGTGGAATGTCCGGTGCAGTATTATTTGCAAAGGCGGTTGATGATGTAGTAAACCATCGCTCTTTGACCGATTACAAAGGCATCGTTTCCGAGAATGGCATTAAAGTAGTAACCCGTGCCGAGGTTTCCGCAATCACTACCGCAGATGCAACCGTGCCCGTTACAGTTGGCGAAGTCATTGAACCGCTTGAAAAGGGGCTGATTCTTGACAAATTGGGCATCAAGATGCAAAGCGGACTGGCAGGCGAATTCATTTTTCCGACATTGCAAGCGGTCGAGGCATCCATCGCAGGCGAAACAGCTACAATCGGAGACAGTGATTTGAATATAGGTAAGGTAAAGGCAACTCCCAAACGTGTATCTGTGTCTATTCCGGTTTCCCGAACTGCCATCAAACAAACCAATTACGATTTGCAGAATATCGTGTTAACACAGCTTTCAAAGGCGGTTGCTCGTTTGCTGAACAAATGGTTGCTTTCCGGTACAAAGTTGGCAGGTGCGACCGATGGATGCTTCGTTAAAACGGAGGCAGATGTAGAATACGATACCGCACTTACATTTGCCAATGTCGTAGCATTGGAAACTACCGTAATGGATAACGGTGCAGACGTAACAGACGGTACAGCGGCTTATGTTTGTACTCCGAAGGTTTACGGAGCATTGAAAACAACCCCAAAGGAAAAGGGTTCGGCTGAAATGATTTGCAAGGATGGAATGATTAACGGTTATCCGGTTCTTGTTTCCAACTACATGGATGCTGATACAATCGGGTTCGGTGTGTTCTCTTATTCAGCCATCGGTCAATTTGGCGAAATGGACTTGATTATAGACCCGTACACAGATGCCAAGTCGAACGTAGTCAACTTCATTTTGAATACTGATTACGATTTGGTTACGGCACGTACAGAAGCCTTTGCCATTGCAAAGAAAAAGGCTGCATAAAGCAATTTTGTTTTCATCATTTCTATATTAGTTGTTGGGAGGTGGGGATGTTTCAATATCTCCACCTCTTTTTAAAATGTGTTATGAAAGAATATATTACACTCGAAGAAATAAAGAAGCATCTCAATATTGACTTTAGCGATGATGATACATATCTGGCTGATATTGTTACCGTTGCTCAAATGTCGGTAGAGAGAGCTATTAATGCGCCACTTTCAGAACATGAGGAAAACGGTGCATTGAATCCGATGTTGAAACATGCTATCAAGATACTGGCAGGAAACTTCTACGCTAATCGTGAACCCGTTTCATTTGCCACGCCCAACGTTATTCCTTATACACTGGCATATCTTATCAGACCATTTAAAAAGTATCAATAATGCAGGCAGGACTACTTAATGAGATTATACGTTTCCAAGAAACGGAAACGGCACGGGATGAAATGGGAGGATTTTCCGATGAGTGGGTAGATGTGCTATCCAAACGTGCGGAGGTTCGATTTGCATCCGGCAGTCGTAAACTTGTCAATGGTGAAGTGTATAACCCATTGGCGATAACTTGCAAGATTAGATACTGCAAAGATATACATGAAAAAATGATACTTATACATGAGGAAAGAAGTTATAAGATAATTTCCATAAATCGCGATAGGAAACAACAATGTACGGTGATACAAGCAGAGTTAATCAATGAGTAGCAAAGTAACGCAGGCTGGGTATAAAGTCATAGTTGACGTAGAAAAGATTAATCGGCTACTAACGCAACTGAATGACAAGGAAGCAAAGAAAGCTATAAAGGCAGCTTTGCGAAAATCGATATTAGTCATACGAAAGGGAGCGCAGAGTAATTTGGTTTCACTCTTTCCGAGCGCTAATAAGTCGGTTACGAAAGGCGGCATAATCCATAAGCCACTGAAGAACGATATAAATATAGCGGTCTATCGTAACGCTTCGGGTGCTCGTATTGATTTGCTGGATAAGCGAAAGAAAGATTCCCGTTCTTATATTCTTCGGTTTATAGAATTGGGAACAACGGAACGAGCTACCAAGAAAGGGGCAAATAGGGGTAATATGAAAGCGTACAATTTCTTTGGCGATGCAGTTACGGCAAAGAAAACGGAGGCTGAAAGTATGTTGGAGCAGAATATAGTAGATGCTATAAAAAAGATTGTAAACAAGAAATGAGTATATCTATAGGTACACATATATATGAAAAGTTATCATCTTCTGCAAGCCTAAAAAGGCTTGTTAGAGATAAGATATTTCCAGTATCTACACTACGCGCTACTACATTTCCTTTCATTTTGTACAAACGGAATTCGTTGATTCCGAATACGACAAAAGACAGATACAGCACTGGCGATAACGTAGAAGTTGAAATAATCGTAGCAGACTCCAATTATTCCCGTTCGATTATCATTGCGGAATATGTACGCGATTTGATAGACAAGAAAACTGGTGATTATAAACGATTTTCAGTCATTGATGCGAATTTAATTTCAACGGATGAAACGTTTACGGAAGATACTTTCATACAACGGCTCACTTTTTCGTTTGAAACAGAACCAAACATTTAAAATTGAATTATATGGCAAAAGCAAAACAAGTATTAGGTAAAGATTTGATGTTGTTTGTTGGCGGCAAGGCTATTGCATTGGCAACGTCTTGCAAAATCGGCATGTCAGCCGAAACAATTGACACACAGAGTAAGGATAGTGGCATATGGAATGAAAAGGACATTAAAAAATTGGGTTGGAATTGTTCTAGCGAAAACTGCTTCAGTGCGGATGCAGACATTAACGGCTATGACAAACTGTTTGCCATGATGGTTGCAGCGCAACCCGTGGATGTTGCTTTCGGTATTCCCGATAACCGTGGAAATTCGTTGCCATCGGCTGGCTGGGAGTTGCCCCAAAAACCATATCAAGGTAAAGCGTTAATAACTTCGCTTGAACTGAATGCCTCTGACGGTGATAAAGCAACCTTTTCCGTCTCTCTTGATGGCACTGGCGTGCTTACGAATGGTGACAGCTCGGCAGGCGGTGACGGTGGCGATGGTGGCGGTGGTTCTGATGGCGACCAAGGCGAAAACCCGTTAGGATAAAATGTATTGTTAATCGGGGGCGGTGAGAACTGCCCCTATTATTTGTATTCAACATGAAAAAGATAACAATCAATGGTTTAGAATATACCCTTAGAAATATTCTTCGGAATTTCTTCGTATATGAAGAGATAAAAGGCGCACCGTTTACCTTTGGGAAGCTTATAGATGAATACCTACTTTTTTACTGCACATTGCTGGCTAACAACGAAACGTTCTCCATGTCGTTTGCCGACTTCATAGACGTATGCGATGCGAACCCGTCTTTGTTCTCTGAATATAAAAAGTTTGTTGTTTCTGAACTGGAAAAACAAGCGCAGTTTGCCAGTAAAGAAACGGATAAATCCACAAAAAAAAAGAGAAGCCGATAAGCATACATAAACTTTATGAGCGCGTAGTAGGGATTGGCGGCATATCACCATCGTATTTTCTTGACAAAATGACGTTCGGGGAAGTGAAAACGTTTCTGACTGGATTTAATCTCCGTAATCGTGAAGCATGGGAACAGACCCGTATTATCGGATATATCATAGCTCAATCGAATAGCACGAAAAAACTTGAACAAACAGATATATTACGCTTTCCTTGGGACGAAGAAGATAAGGAAGCCGCAACGGTCACAGATGATGAGATGAAACGGTTACGTGAAAAAGCAAAGCAGGTAGAACGAATGTATAAAAATTGATTACATGGCAGATATAATAAATCGGTTACTGTTAGACACGAATAACTTTGATGCAAAACTAAGTAGTTCAAAGAAGGGGGTTAATGACTATCAAAGTAGCGTAATCGGGATGGCTAAAACCGCAGGCGTAGGTATGCTTAAATTCGCTGGCGCTATCGGTGTTGTTACTGGTGCATCCGAAGTATTTACCAAAACCATCAATTCAAGCCAAGTAACCGGGGATGCGTGGGCGGCTACTATTGGCAGTGCTAAAACCACCGTTGATGAATTTTTCTATTCATTGGCTACTGGTGATTTTACGGGCTTTCTTGGCGGTCTTGATGGCATTATTAGCAAGGCAAAAGAAAGTATTGCGGCATTAGACCAATTGGGAAATACGCGAATTAGTCATAGCTATTTTAGCGCGGAGAATGAAAGTAATATTGCCGAAGCGCAATATACTGCTAAAAATAAGTTTGCGCCCATTGATGAGCGTATTGCAGCATTTGGAAATTGGCGAACGGCACTTGGCTCTCAAAGTGAAATTAATAGGACTTTACAAGCCGATTTGGTTAAAGCCATTACTTCATCTGTTGAGGAGGAAATAGGTGGCAACAAACTGAAAGTAACAATGGATGATGTCAGAATGGCATTAAAAATAGATGTTACAGACCCACAAAAGAGAAGCGAATTAAAACAACGCTATTCTAATGGATATAATGCCTATGTAGGATATGACACGGCAAAACGCAAAGAGTTAAGCAATACCACTGACCCCAAAAGGATAGAGGCTATTAACCAACAGATAAAGGATAATATAGAGAGCCAAAGAGAAGCTATTATAGTCAATGCAATGTTAAACAAGTATAAGGATGAGGAGCTTACCAACATTGCAAATATGGCATCCGAATATCAGAAATTAACAACTTCGCTGCGTTCTGTAAGTAGAGAGTATAACGAGACTGCCAACGAATTCAATAATTCAAATAAGGCTGTCAAAGGATTTGCACCCGTACAAAGTTTGGAAGGATATAAAGTGTATGCTGGTAATCCTGCAACAAATAACAGTGCGAGAAATAAGAAACCCGATGTAGCTCCATCGGGTTCTATTGCGGCATTGAGTGAGCAAATAAGCGCAAAGAACAAGGAATTGATAAACGCTACAACCTTGCAGGCGCGTGTAGCCGTACAGCAAGCTATCAACGAACTGGAAGCAAAAAAAATAAACTTGACAATTTCTCTGAAAGAGGAAATGTTTAAATCGGAACACGGCAAAAACAAGTTTCCACAATCCAGCAGTAGCCTTATGTCTGAAATAGCTGGGATTACTAATAAAGGAATGAATTTGGAAGGTTTAAAACTGCCTAAGTTTCAGTCTCCGATAGATAAAAAGGACGTCAATCTGTTAGAAAAATACCAAGATAATTTGTACGGAATCAGTGATGCCATGCAATTTATATCGGGTGCAACAGATGGCGGTGCAGCTTCATGGCTCAATTGGGGTGCATCGTTGCTGCAAAGTATCGCTATGGCAATCCCTGCAATACGTGCACTAATCCCTGCACTTGCTGCCAAAACAGCAGGTGAGGCGGCAAGTTCAGCAGCGCAAATACCTTTAGTTGGATGGCTTGCCGCAGGTGGTGCGGCAATGTCTATCATTTCTTTGTTTGCCAGCTTGCCGAAGTTTGCAGATGGTGGTATTATAGAAGGTGGGTCAACCTTCGGAGACATGAGTATAGCACGGGTTAACACCGGGGAAATGATACTTAACGGAGTGCAGCAAGGTAACTTGTTCAGATTGTTAAATGGAGGTTCTAATAATGTGCCGTCTAATAATGGTGCGGTTTCATTCAGAATACATGGGAAAGACTTGGTAGGTGTCCTTTCAAATTATAACAGCCAAAAAAAGAAAGTAAAATGAATTTAGCATATTATTCGGAATTCAAGAGTAGATATAATACTCCGTATAGGGTTGAAATATACACTAAGAAAAATACGGGTTCGGCAAAAGAAATACGTTTGTCCGGTACTCCATTTACAGTGGAGTGGGAATCAGACAGACTTTATAAACCTCTGAAAATGTCGAATGCAGTATGTAGTATTATAACAAGGGAATTGCTGTTAGACTTATATACCGGGGAAAATCAAGGCGTTGAGGTCGTTTTAAAGAATCGCGAAACGAATACCCTTGAATGGTTTGGTTTTGTCACTCCCAATATGTATTCAAGCGATTATATTTCACTTGATACGTTGGATATAGAAGCGATAGACAGTATAGCATGTTTGGATAATATCAAGTATTCATATATGGGCGAAAAAGCCGATTTCCGTTCTTTTTCTGAAATTATATGCAATGTGCTCGCAAAGGCAGACCCACAAAAATGCGTTCAGAAATTATATGTTCAGAACTGTAACAAGTTAACAAGCTCTGCAACGGCTTGCATATTGAAAAGCCTATACATACATGAACGTAATTTTTTCGATGAAATGAACGAGCCTATGACTTGCAAGGACGTACTTACTTCGCTGGTGGAATATTTAGGCATGACGCTAATACAGTGGAAAGATGCTTACTATATCATTGACTACGAGTATATTGATAATGGATATACTGACTGCACTTTGTTCAATATACGTAATCTGACAAGCAGCAATACTATATTGCCAATAAGCAGCAAAAATATTATGGATATTGGCGTATCAAGCAGTAACGGCTCTATATCCTTAGATAGTGTATATAATAAGGTTACGGTAGTGGCGAATACCAATGCAATAGGCGATTTGTGCCCCGACTTGATAGATGATGATGATTTGGAAAATCAGAATTCAGACCCGGATAAATACTATACGCAAACAATTGATGATACAGTGTTTTTGTCAGCCTATTTTAAATCAAAGGAAAATTGGGAAACCTTACAGTCGGTAGAAGAGATGGATGATAGTAATATAGGAAACATATACTACGGTTCTTTCTTTCAAAAAACAGACAGCTATAGTATCAATGACTCTGAACCTTCATCGTTGGACTGGGGGACTTATCTTACGTTTTGCAGCAAAACAATGGGTGAACCGTGGCTTACCAGTGGCGATAAATTATATACACCTTATTTAACACTTAAAAAGAAAAATGCTTCGTTGTTGAATAGTGGGTATCTGATTATAGATTTCAGTTATAAGTTTTCACAGTCATATATTGCAGATGATGGGTTTAACAGCCCTTCGGGAAAGTCCGTATATGTCAGCAACAGTAGTAATAAGTATTCGGCTGGGTATGAAGATACAAAATTCTATTGCAGATTGAAAATAGGTGATTATTATTATAATGGGGAGGAATGGAGGCTTTACAGTGAATATACAAATAATTTAGACTATTACAAAGTAAACTTGGGCATTGAATCGGTTTACGGAGAAAAAAAATACTATATACATAAATCTGATGGCAGCAAAGAATATATAACAAAGCTTGAATATGAAAAAATATACGCAAAAGACCGCTTTCTGATAGTCCGCAAAAATAATGAAAATGATAAGGTTTATGACACCTGGTATTCCCCTACTAATCAAGTCAGCTATAAAGAAAACCTATCTAATTCAAGCGATGGAGTTTTGATAAAATTGCCGAGTTTTTGCCTATATGGTGAAATAGAATTAGACCTTTGCCCTCCTACTATCTTGGGCGGTCGCCCGTGCCATCTGACAGACGGCAATGGCAGTGACTACTGCTATTATTGTCACATTAAAGACTTTTCCATAAAGTACACAGACCGAAAGTATATATATGATGTATTCGGAAATAAGCTGGATGATACGGAGGATATTGTGTATAGCAATGTGATAAGCGATAACTATGTAACAGAAGCGGATGATATAGAGCTAACGGTTAACTCCTATGCAAAGCAAATCCTATCGTATTCAAATGTAGCTACCAAAAACAACGGAAAACTTGATTATTTAAAGAGCGTATATAGTCGCATTGCAGGTAATTCGTATTTACCCGAACAGATACTCATAGATAAACTTTATAGGCATCATAAAACCCCGAAGTTGATTTATAAGAATTCGTTGAATTATAGGTTTTCTCCTTTTGACATGATAAAGGAAAATTCTTTGGATAGAACAATGTTGGTAAATGCGCTTGGAATAGATTATGCGAATGATAGCATAGATGTAACATTGATAGAATTATGATTGAAATTAAGACAATGACAGTTCCACACGCCTATAGAAACAAGTATATGCGCGCAGGATATGCAAAAGGGAAGTACGGGAAGAATAATAGTTATAACGGTAATTACATCAGTGGCGATACTGGCAGTAGTGGCGATAGTGGCAATACTGGCGGTAACACTGGCGGTGACGGTGGTAATACTGGTTCTGATGGCGACCAAAGCGAAAACCCGTTAGGATAAAATGTATAAGCAATAAGAATATGTACTATTTGAAAAATCTTTTTGTTGGGTTGGTTACGAGCGTAGCCGCCTATCTACATCCGGTTAGCGGAGACATAAAGAGCCTTATCGCTCTGTTTGCCGTTAACTTTTTGTTCGGGCTACTTGCCGGACTACTGGCTAACAACGAAATATTCAGTCTTAAAAAGGCTTTTCGTTGTATTCTTGAAGCAATGTCTTTTTTCATGTTGGTTTGCGCCATCTATTATATAGGTGAGCAAAAAGGAAATCCGGACGGCTCTTTGCAATGCGTTTCGTTCGTCACTTATTCGGTATTCTACTTCTATGGTGTAAATGTATTACGCAATTGGAAACTACTTTGCCGAACTGGAAGCACTATGTATAAATGCGTATCATTCTTATATTATGTTGTATCTGTAGAATTTATAAAGAGTGTGCCGTTTTTGAGCAACTACTATCAAAAAGGCACAAAATGCGAGAATATTAATCAATAACAAACACAAAAAACATGAAGTATTTTACAATCGCAGAACTATGCCGCAGTAATACGGCAGACAAATTTCTTATTGATAACAAGTGTACAAAAGAACAAGCTGCCAACATGATGGCATTGGTAAATAACGTACTTGACCCACTACGCGAGGCATACGGCAAACCTATACGGGTAAACAGTGGTTTCCGTTGTGAGAAGCTAAACAAGAAAGTTGGAGGCTCTAAAACAAGCGACCACCTGCACGGCATGGCGGCTGATATTACGGCAGGAATCCCCAAAGAAAACAAGCGGCTATTTTACCTTATTCAAGAGCTTGGCTTGCCGTTTAAACAGTTGATTGATGAAAAAGGCTTTTCGTGGGTACATGTTAGCTACGATGCAAATAATCTGAAAAGACAAATACTTGCATTATGATAAAGCTATTTTATATCATATTTTGGGCACTCACAATATGTTCATGTACATCGGTTAGGTATGTCCCGGTAGAGACAGTAAAAACCGAATACAAGACACGTGACAGCATCCGGCATGATAGCATCTATCAGCGTGATAGTGTATTCTACATGGTTAAGGGTGATACAGTGTATAAGTATAAAGAAAAGTATCTGTATAAGTATCTATTTCTAAATAAAACTGATACAGTTCTAAAGGTTGATAGTGTTCAAGTACCTTACCCCGTTGAAAAGAAGCTGACAAGGTGGGAAAATGCAAAAATAAAGGTCGGAGGTTGGGCGATTAGTTTTATTCTTGCCTTTGTCTTGACGGTTGCGGTTTGGCTCGTATATAGGAGAATAAGGAAGTAGAAGTGTACTTGTAGCGACAAGTGTTTGCCTCAACTCGTAAGGGTTGGGGCTTTTCTATAAATAAAAACCCCGTAGCGGCTCAACTACGGGGCGGTGTCAAACAATGTTCTTAACCGAGTTTAAGCGATGTTTGATTAATCATTGCGCTAATGTCTTTCAGTGCATTTTGAAATGTCTGAAATTCATTCTCAGTAAAGCGAGCCTTTTTCCCGTTAACGTTATAGCCGTTTATGCGTTGATATAGCCAGTTACGGCTTTTCCCGAAATACTTCTTTGCTATGTAGCTAAATGAAATAGCTTCCGGCAATTCTCCAAGCTTATCCCGGAGAATAGCTTCATCAGCACGGCTTATAAAATCATTACAAGCTTCTATCGTTGCTTTTAAACCAGCTTCCGATGCTTCTTTATAAACTGTTTTTTCTGCTTCTGAAAGCTTGCTGTACTTATCTTGCATCTCCTTTTTGAAGTTCTTTCTTTCTTCGGGAGATAACGATTTAAATCTTTCAAATTCCGCTTTCATGTCCGAAGTCGGTAAACATTCATCCCAATTTATCATAGTTTGTATTCATTGTGCCCTCCCCGAAGGGAGGGCGGTTACTTACTCATTTTCTAATTTCTTCCGAATCTCATTCATCCGGTCGAGTATGTCATTTATTAATTCCTCACGTTCTCTTTCATTTTCGGGAATCCCATATGAATCGTGGAACGCTGCAAGCAACTTTAGATTTTCATACTCTTGCTCTAATTCTTTTCTTTCATCTTTTTCCATCATTTAAACATTAAAATTAAGAACTCTTGTTTGACACTACAAATGTAATATGCTTTTGCTTATTATGCAAGCTTTTGGGTGATTATTTTTTTCTATATAATATAATAATGTATAATCTTACATCATCATCATTTGCATTTGATTCCGTAGGTTTATAAAGTCTTCAAACATTTCGGGATGTTCTGTATATTCAATCACACGCCTTATTGCTGCATCCGCTTGCTGTGGCTTTACTTTAACGTAGGAATTAATAGTGATATTCGTTTTTACCGAGTGCCCTAAACAGTATTCTATAATAGGGTAGGGTATGGCAATTTCTGCGGCAAATTGGGCGAATGTCTTTCGTGCTGAATAGAACGATATATTGCTTTTAATGCCCAACTCTTTAGCTAATCGTTTTAAGCAGCTATTGATATACCTACACAAATTAATATAGGAAAAATTATATCCGAAGTCTAAAACACCCTTTGAATTTATGTACTTGTTGATAATTTCCCTTGCTTCTTGTGTGATGCCTATACGCGTTACTTTGTCTTTTCGCTTGTGTTCCTTACTCTTTTGCCTTGTATAGCTTATTTCGTTTCCGCTAAAGTCTATCTTCACAATGTCTGCAAGATTGATGCCGCCAGTGTAGAAGGAAAGCAGAAAAATATCTTTAGCCAAGGTTAAACGTTTACTTTCGTTAGTATCTGCATTTCTGATTTTAATAAAATCCGTAATGCTTATATCTAAATCCTTGGGTACAGACGTGGGTAGCTTGGTGTAAGCGAATGGATGTTTCTCGCATTTGATAAGTCCGTATTTAATCGCTTCGTTTACTCTTGCTTTGATGTGAGATAGCCGGATGTTTCTATTTCCGTCACTGTAGCCTTTTCTTTTCATATAAGTATCAAAGTGTTCTACTGTGATGTGGTTCATTATAACAAAGGGTACTTCACCTTCTGAAAGCAGGAATATACGCAATGTTTCTTCGTGCATTTTTGCATAGTTTTCTCGCCCGTCTTTTTTTAATTCTTCAATTCTTTTTCTAAAGAAGTCTGTGAATGTAGATGTATTCTGTGTAACTTTGTCCGCTTGGATAGCTATAAGCTTTAATTGAGTAGCCGTATATGTGTCATTGTTTTCTATTGCATTTACGCGGTCATTATATTTCTTTAGCTCGAATAAAAGCCGTTTATTCATCATCGCAGCGTCAGTTCTTGCTACAACCTTCCCGTTATACCATTGACTTAAATCGGAAATTTCGTACATGGTTTTGATATACGCCTTTTCTTTCTTTGCTGCAATGCGTACAAAGATGGGGTACATGCCATTTGCAGCTTTTCTTGCTGCTAATACTGTTAATGCTAATTTTGCCATAACTACTAAAATTTTCGACACCCTTTTCGACACCCTTTTTGCTCCACGGGTGAAAATCGTGCCGTTTTTTTTAATAGCTTTAGGCTATTTTGAGAAAAGAAAAAAGACTGATATTCAGTGTTTTAAATATCAGTCTTTGAGTGAGCCGCTAGCCAGACTTGAACTGGCGACCTACGCGTTACGAATGCGTTGCTCTACCAACTGAGCTATAGCGGCAATAAGCTTTTGTTTACGGGGTGCAAAGGTACATCTTTATTTGAAAAGGCAAAAAGAATCTCTGTTTTTTTTAGAAATATTTTAGTGGGATAATTTTCTATTTGAATGTCTTGAACTTTATTGCCATAAAAATTGGATAATAAAACGAAAAGAAGCATCTTTGTCGTAGGTCCTATAGCAAATAAGTCTGATACTGATTATGAATTTAAGAATCTATTATAAATATCTTTCTTCACGCATAGCGTCCAAATGGACGGTGCTGTTGGTAGATGTAATTATCGTTGTGATTTCCATGCTTTCTGCATGTTTTTTGCAATATAGGCTTTCGTCCGTATCTTATGAAATTTCTTTATATGTATGGCTGACCATTTGGGCTGTCTTGTGTAATATCTGTTTCTTTCATATTCTCCGTACTTATGTGGGTGTTATCCGTTTTTCCTCTTTTGTAGATATTTATCGTGTGTTTTGGAGTCTTACGATAAGCTATGTTGTACTGTTTTTAGGGAATTGCTGTTGGTCTGTTTCGGGGCTTGGAGAAACTTTGCCGAACAGCATTCTGTTTATGGCATATATGTTCACCTTCTCTCTGATGGCTTGTATGCGCATTGCTGTGAAGATGCTTTATGAAGCTATTGCTTTTGATGCACGTCATTGCGTGAATGTTTTTATTTATGGATTCCATGGGACTGGAGTCAATGTTGCAAAATCCTTGAGAGTTAGTCGTAATAATCATTATCGCCTGCGTGGCTTTATTTCGGACGAACCTGATATGATAGGTAAACATACGATGGGATGCAGGGTATATCCCAATGATGAGCAGCTGTTTGACCGTCTAAAGAAAAAGAAAGTGGATACAATCATTATCTCTCCAAGCAAGGTGTCGGATTTGGAAAATTCCGGAATGCTGGATAAACTTTTCTCTCATGATATTCATGTAATGACCGTTCCTCCCTTAAGCGATTGTATGGACGATGGACTGATAAAGGACATTCAAATAGAAGATTGGCTCCGTAGAGAACCGGTGCAAGTTGACATGCGTAAAATTACGGCCCATATCGAGGGGCGTAGAGTAATGGTTACGGGAGCGGCGGGAGCTGTAGGAAGGGAAATCGTTCGCCAGTTGGCTACATTGAATCCTTATCAGTTGATTCTGGTAGATCAGGCAGAATCCCCATTGTATGATGTACAGTTGGAATTGTCTGATCATTGGAAGAATCTGGAGGTCCGTGTATTGGTTGCAGATGTTGCTAACCGTACGCGTATGGAGGCTATATTTGAAGAAACACGTCCTCAACTTATTTTTCATTCTGCTGCGTATAAGCATGTACAACTGATGGATGATTTTGTATCGGAGGCAATTCAAACGAATATATCGGGGACAGTGAATATTGCGGACCTGGCGGCAAAGTATAGAGTGTCCCGTATGGTTATGATATCTGCTGCTAATGCACGTCATCCGGAGAATGCTATGGAATATAGTAAGCGTGTGGCGGAAATATATGTGCAATCATCTGATTGCAGGTTGAAACGCGACACAGGGGAAACTGATATGTTCATAGTACGTTTGGGTGAGGTGTATCCGACGAATACTCATTGTTTGATTACCTTGTCTGAAGCTTGTATGCTCACCCTGGAAGTGGGAGTCATGGGGGATGGGGGAGAAGTGTACATTGTGGGAGGGCCTGGGGATGGACTTTTGGATTCTGTAATCGGTGAAAAGATAAAGCGTGAAAAGGCATCTGTTGATGATTATGAACATGTGCGGGAAGAAGTGCTGGCCTTGGTGCAACATAGTTATACTGAAAAAAAGGCTATTTTGATTGGACTAATGAAAAAAATAGTGCCAATTTTTCCGCTTTCTTCTACCCGATGAAAAGACGTGAAAGTGACAGCTTTTTAATGCTTTTTCTGAAACTTAGAGGTGGAATAAATGTATATTATAAAAATAATATATTACCTTTGTGCCCGATTTATATTTATTACAAGAACTCAAAAGATTAATCAGAATATCTTATGCGTAGATTAATAACACTATTCTTTTTGGTATTTACTTTGTCAGGGGTAGCTTTTGCTCAGCAGATGTCAGATGATCAGGTTGTTCAGTATGTAAAAAGCGCTCAGCAGATGGGCAAAAATCAAAAGCAGATTACTACTGAATTAATGCGGCGGGGAGTGACAAAGGAACAAGTTGAAAGAATTCAGAAAAAGTATGAAAACTCTAAATCTGGAAGTCCGCAGAGCAATACCCAAGATGAGAAGCGTTCTCGTCAACGTGGTGAAATGAGTGGCGTAGTCAAAGGGCTGCGTACAACTTCGGAAACTTATTCTGCCAGACAAACGGATGTTGCAGGGGATTCTTTACAAATGATGGATAATCGTTCCTTGTCTCAAGAGAAGGAAACAGAGGATCCGACTTCGCAAATTTATGGTCATAATATTTTTACTAACGATAATTTGACTTTCGAACCCAATGTGAATGTTGCTACTCCCGAGAATTATCGTCTGGGGCCTGGTGACGAGGTGATTATTGATGTGTGGGGAGCTTCTGAAACAACGATTCGACAAACAATCTCTCCGGAAGGAAGTATTCTTGTGAATAATTTAGGACCGGTTTATCTGAGTGGCAAAACTGTAAAGGAAGCCAATAATTATTTGAAACAAGAATTTGCCAGAATATATTCTGGAGTAACCGGAAATGTTCCGTCTACCCAAGTTAAACTGACATTAGGAGAAATACGTTCTATTCAAGTAAACGTTATGGGTGAAGTTGTGGTGCCCGGAACTTATACCCTCTCATCATTTGCTTCCGTATTTCATGCTTTATATCGTGCAGGTGGTGTGAACCCGATTGGTAGTTTGCGCAGTATTAAAGTGATTCGCAATGGAAATACAATAGCGGATTTGGATGTTTACGATTTACTTATGAAAGGAAAAATGAAGGATGACATCCGTCTGCAGGATGGTGATGTAATTCTTGTGGATCCTTACCAGTCACTGGTACAGATATTAGGTAAGGTAAAACGTCCGATGTTTTATGAAATGAAACCCACTGAAACCGTAGGTACATTATTGAAGTATTCAGGTGGTTTTACGGGTGATGCTTATAAGAAAGCATTACGTATAATCCGTAAAAGTGGACGTGAGCATCAAATTTATAATGTGGATGAGATGGATTATTCCGTATTCCGCGTAGATGACGGTGATAAGATAACGGTTGATTCCGTTTTACAGCGTTTTGAGAATCGTGTGGAAATCCGCGGTGCTGTATATCGTGAAGGTTTGTATCAGTTGGACGGTACGATGAATACAGTGAAGCAGCTGATTAAGAAAGCGGAAGGACTTCGCGGAGATGCATTCTTAAACCGTGCTATAATCGATCGTGAACTTGAAGACTTGTCGCATGAGGTTATACAAGTAGATGTGAAAGGTTTGCTGAACGGGACGGCTGCAGATATTCCTTTGCAGAAGAATGACATTTTATATATTCCAAGTATTCATGACTTGAAGGAAGAAGCTACACTTACCATTCATGGTGAAGTTGCCAATCCGGGTACATATCTCTATTCTGATAAAATGACAGTAGAGGATTTGGTGTTGCAGGCTGGTGGCTTGTTGGAGGCGGCGGCTACAACAAAGGTTGAAGTTGCACGGCGCATGAAAGATCCGAAGAGTACATCTTTCAGTACTACAGTAGGCCAGAATTTCTCTTTTGATTTGAAAGATGGCTTATTGGTGGGAGAAGGAAGCCAGGATTTCCATCTTGAGCCTTTTGATGAAATTTATGTTCGTAAGAGTCCGTCCTATTTTAAACAACAGAATGTTATGGTGGGCGGAGAAGTCCTTTTTAGCGGTAATTATGCACTATCGAAAAAGAATGAACGTTTGAGTGACTTGATAGCTAAGGCTGGTGGAGTAACTCCCGATGCTTATATAAAAGGAGCGCGTCTTATACGTAGGATGACCGAAGAAGAATTCCGCCGTAAGGAAGATGCTCTGCGTATGGCGCAAGCGGGAGGCGGAGATTCCATATCTGTAAAAAGATTGGATTTGTCCGATACCTATTCTGTAGGTATAAATCTGGGAGAGGCCTTGAAAAATCCTGGTTCAGATGCTGATATGGTGCTTCGCGAGGGAGATGTATTATTTGTTCCGGAGTACGTAAGTACAGTGAAAATCAACGGTGCTGTAATGTATCCGAATACAGTTTTATATAAAAAGGGTGAAAGCCTGAAATATTACATCAACCAGGCTGGTGGTTTTGGTAATGACGCCAAGAAACGCAAGGTCTATGTAATATACATGAATGGTACAGTTTCTCGTTTAAGAGCAGGAAACAAGAAAGCCATTGAACCAGGTTGTGAAATAATTGTTCCAAGTAAAGAACAGAAAAGGAAGATGACTACCACTGAAATTCTGGGAATGGGAAGTACGACAGCTTCTATTGCAGCGATGATTGCGACTATGGTTAATCTCTTTAAGTAATTTGAATTATGAGCGAAGAAAAAATACAAAACATAACCTCTCCACAACCTGAGGAACAAGAAATAGATTTGATAGAACTGGCCCAGAAAGTATGGGCTAGTCGCAAATTGGTTTTTAAGGCGTGTGGTATCGCTGCCCTTGTTGGACTGGTTGTTGCATTTAGTATTCCTAAGGAGTATTCTACAAGTGTGACGTTGGCTCCGGAGAGTGGTGGTAAATCTGGTGGCGGAAGTATGGGAGCCCTTGCAGCCATGGCGGGTATCAATTTGGGTACTTCTTCTGGTGAAGATGCTTTGTCACCCGAACTTTATCCTGATATTGTAAGTTCTACTCCTTTTCTGATTGAACTGTTCGATGTTAAAGTCAAGGATCAGAAAGCAAAAGTAGACACGACTTTATATGCTTATTTGAAAGAAGAACAGCGTTCTCCTTGGTGGAGTGCAATTTTCTCCGCTCCTTTTAAGGTGTTAGGATGGACATTGTCTTTGTTTAAGGATGAACCGGAAGAGGGGGATGCAAAGCTGGATCCTTTTCGTCTTACTAGAGATGAGTCTGCCATTGCAGATGCTTTAAGTAAACGTATCTCTGTTTCCGTAGACAAAAAGACAGGTGTGACAACCTTGTCTGTTACTATGCAGGATCCTTTGATATCTGCTTCGCTGACGGATACCGTGATGCATTGCCTGCAGAACTACATCACAGATTATCGAACTAATAAAGCTCGTCATGATTTGGCATTTACCGAAAAACTTTATGGAGAAGCAAAGGCCAGTTATGAGTCTGCCCAGAAGAAATACGCAAATTTTGTAGATGCAAACCAGAATATAATATTGCTGAGTTATCGCGCAGAGCAAGAGCGTTTACAGAATGAAATGAATTTAGCCTATCAAGTATATACACAAGTGTCTCAACAATTGCAGATGGCAAGAGCTAAGGTGCAGGAGATTACACCGGTATATACGGTTGTCCAGCCGGCTACGGTACCTTTGAAGCCTGCAAAGCCCAATAAATTGATGATTTTGATTGGCTTCATGTTCTTAGCTGGTGTCGGCAGTGTGGGATGGATATTATTTGTAAAAGATTTATTAAAGGGATGGAAAAAGCAAACAATATGATGACGGATAATGATATGATGTGCTGGCATGCATTATACACAGCACCCAAGTCTGAACATAAGTTAATGCAGCGTTTGAATGCTGCGGGATATACTACATATTGCCCGATGCAGGCTGTGTTTGTAAAATGGAAAGGGCATACCCGGAAGGTGATTACTCCTCTTTTTTCCGGATGTTTGTTTGTTGCCGGTAATGTGTCGGAAGTTACCTCATTGGCTTCCTTGCAGAAGGCTGCTATATTAGTAAATAATGAAGGAAAAAGTTTGTCTATTGAGGCGTGCAAAGCAGAACTTCCTGCCAAGTTTGCCCAATTGCTGAAGTTATGATGAAGCTGATAACAGAAGAGCTGCTGGATACCGTTACTTCACGAGCTAAGGAGAACTCCCGTTTACGTATGAATTATAATTTTCATGCGTCTATGGATGCTCCTATTCATCGGTTGCTGAATGCTTTGGAACCGGGAACTTATCTTCCTCCTCACCGTCATACAGATAAGGAAGAAACTTATCTGGTTTTGCGTGGAAGTCTGCTGGCATTTTTTTATGATGATGCCGGTAATGTAACAGATAAGGTATGCCTCAATCCTTCGGAAGGTAAATATGGTCTGGAGATTCCTTCTAATACATGGCATAGTATTATTGCCTTGGAGTCAGGTACCGTTATTTTTGAAATTAAAAAAGGTCCATATCAGCCTCTACCCTCAGAGGATTTGGCTTCGTGGGCTCCTCAGGCTTCTGATGTGGAGGGAATAAAGGCTTTTATGAAGCGGATGTTGGAGCTTTAACATTTTCCCCGATAAACCCATAAGAAAGCCTCCCGATATATTTTATTGTATACCGGGAGGCTTCTTTATGTACCATGTTATTAGTCAAACAGGCTCTTGAACTTTTTGAATATTTTCTCTTTAATCGAAGTGTTCGGCTTGAAGTTATCCGATTCTTCCATCTCCTCCAATGCTCTCTTCTCATCCTTGCTCAGCGTTTCGGGTACATATACGCTGACATTTACCAGCAAATCTCCCGTGCCGTACCCGTTCACGTTGGGTAAACCTTTGCCGCGCAGGCGGAGTACTTTTCCCGGTTGCGTACCTGAGTCAATTTTTACTTTCACCTTTCCATCAATCGTGGGAATTTCTACCGCACCACCCAAGGCTGCTGTCGGGAAGCTGAGGAGCAGGTTGTAAATCAAGTCATTTTCATCGCGTATCAGGTTCGGGTCTTGTTCTTCCTCTACAAGAATCAGCAGGTCTCCCGGCACGCCGTTGTGCTTGCCTGCGTTTCCTTTTCCGCCCATAGAGAGTTGCATACCTTCTGCAACACCTTTCGGGATTTTTACGGTTACTACTTCTTCACCGTATACAATACCTTCACCGGCACATTCCTTACACTTGTTTTTGATGATTTTGCCCTCACCGCCACACGTCGGGCAGGTGGTTCTTGTCTGCATGGTGCCGAGTATGGTTTGCTGGTTACGGATTACCGTGCCGCTGCCGTTACAAGTCGGGCAGGTCTCTGAACCACCGTCACCTTCGGCTCCCGTACCATGACAGTGGGTACAAGGCACGTATTTCTTCAGTTTGAATTTCTTTTCCACGCCGGTAGAGATTTCCTTGAGGTTCAGTTTCACCTTGACACGCAGGTCCGAACCACGGTAACGGCGTTGTTGTTGTGCTCCACCGCCTCCGCCGAAACCTCCAAAACCGCCGAAACCTCCTCCACTGTGTCCGCCAAAGATGTCACCGAACATGGAGAAGATGTCGTCCATGGACATGCCTCCACTGAAGCCGCCGAACGGACCACCATTACCGGCGGCACCACCCAGTCCGGCATGACCGAACTGATCGTAGCGGGCACGCTTGTCCGGATTGCTTAGTACGTCGTATGCCTCTGCCGCTTCCTTGAATTTCTCTTCGGCTGTTTTGTCGCCCGGATTCTTGTCCGGATGATATTGGATGGCTTTCTTGCGATAGGCTTTCTTTATTTCTTCTACCGTTGCTGTCTTTTCGACTTCCAATACTTCGTAGTAATCTCTTTTTTCCATACAGTTTTATGTTATTCTCCGACTACCACTTTGGCATGACGGATCACTTTGTCGTTTAGGATGTAACCGGTTTGTACACAGTCCAGAATTTTGCCTTTCAGTGCTTCATTGGGTGCCGGAATCACGGCGATGGCTTCGTGATAGTCTGTATCGAGCGGTTGTTCCTTTGTCTCTATTACCTTAACGCCGTTTTGTCCCAATACAGACATGAACTTGTTGTAGATAAGTTCAACGCCTTCTTTTACGGCGGCTACGTCGGTGGCTGTCTCCATGTTTTTGAGGGCGCGTTCAAAGTCATCCACAATGGGTAGGATACTGCTGATACTCTTTTCACCACCGTTCAGGATGAGTTCTGCTTTCTCCTTCATGGTACGTTTGCGGTAATTGTCAAACTCGGCAGACAAGCGCAGGTATTTGTCCTTCTGCTCTTCAATCTGTTCATTGGCCTTTTCCAGTTCCTGGGCGAGCTTTTCTTCTTCTGTCAGGGGAGCTTCGTTTTCTTGTGAAGTTTCTTGTCCGACAGTTTCTTCGTCACATTCGTTAGGAGTAGCTTGAGTTTTCAGCTCCTCTTCCTGGTTGTTTTCTTTTTCTTTCGGATTCATATTGTTATGCTTATTATTCTTGTAAAATGATTTTGCTTTCATTGCTGTTAAGGGTTTAAGTTAATACGATATCAGTACCCCAGCAAAAACTTTGCCAAAATGGATGTTTTTGCCGAAAACGCTGCAAAGGTAATACTTTTATGTCAGATTGACAGCGCTTCTCTGTGTCTATTCATGGAAAAATAACTATCTTTGCACTCGCAATTCGCAGACTAATAGGTATTAAATAGTAAATTGTAAATAAATCGTAAATATAAAGATGATTACAGTCTCTAATGTCTCAGTACAGTTTGGTAAAAGAGTGTTGTTCAATGACGTAAACTTGAAGTTTACAAGTGGTAACTGTTATGGTATCATCGGTGCCAACGGTGCCGGAAAATCTACTTTTCTGAAAACGATTTCCGGGGAGCTGGACCCTACAACGGGCTCCATCATGCTGGCTCCGGGAGAGAGTCTTTCCGTTTTGAGCCAGGACCACTTTAAGTGGGATGCTTTTACGGTGATGGACACGGTGATGATGGGACACACGGTGTTGTGGGACATCATGAAGCAGCGTGAAGTGCTGTATGCCAAAGAGGATTTCACAGACGAGGATGGACTGAAGGTTTCCGAATTGGAAGAGAAATTTGCCGAGCTGGACGGCTGGAATGCCGAAAGCGATGCTGCCGCCTTGCTGAGTGGCTTGGGTATCAAGGAAGACAAGCATTATCTGTTGATGGGTGAGTTGAACAACAAGGAAAAGGTGCGTGTCATGCTGGCGCAAGCTCTCTATGGAAATCCTGATAACTTGCTGCTGGACGAGCCTACCAATGACTTGGATATGGAGACCGTGACTTGGCTGGAAGAGTACCTCTCCAACTTTGAGCATACGGTGCTGGTGGTAAGCCACGACCGTCACTTCCTCGACTCCGTTTGTACGCATACGGTGGACATCGACTACGGAAAGATTAACCTCTTTGCCGGTAACTATAGCTTCTGGTACGAGTCCAGCCAGCTGGCGCTCCGTCAGCAGCAGAACCAGAAGGCAAAGGCCGAGGAGAAGAAGAAAGAGCTGGAAGAGTTTATCCGCCGATTCAGTGCCAATGTGGCAAAGAGCAAGCAGACTACCAGCCGCAAGAAGATGCTGGAGAAACTGAATGTGGAAGAAATCAAGCCGTCATCACGTAAGTATCCGGGTATCATCTTTACGCCCGAACGCGAACCGGGTAATCAGATTCTGGAAGTTTCCGGTTTGACGAAAACGCTGGAAGATGGTACGGTGCTGTTCCGCGACGTCAACTTCAACGTAGAGAAGGGAGACAAGATTGTATTCCTTTCGCACGACCCGCGTGCCATGACCGCCCTGTTCGAGATTATCAACGAGAATATGAAACCGGATGCAGGTACTTTCAACTGGGGTGTGACTATCACCACCGCTTACCTGCCGCTGGACAATACTGCATTCTTTAATACAGACCTGAATCTGGTGGACTGGTTGAGCCAGTTCGGTGAAGGCAATGAAGTCTATATGAAGAGCTTCCTGGGACGTATGCTGTTCTCCGGCGAGGAGGTGCTGAAGAAAGCAAGCGTATTGTCGGGAGGTGAGAAGATGCGTTGCATGATTGCACGTATGCAGCTGCGCAATGCCAATTGCTTGATTCTGGATACACCTACCAATCACCTCGACTTGGAGTCTATCCAGGCATTCAACAATAACTTGAAGACCTATAAGGGCAATATCCTTTTCTCATCCCACGACCACGAGTTCATTCAGACGGTTGCCAACCGTATCATCGAATTGACTCCGAACGGTATTATCGACAAGATGATGGAGTATGACGAATACATCACTTCAGACCACATCAAGGAGTTGCGTGCACGTATGTACGCAACAAAGTGATAACGGAAGCTAAGGACTAAATAAGCATATTTTAAATCGTTCCATCATGAGGAAAAAATCGTTCCACCATGGTGGAACGATTTTTTCACCACGGTGGAACAATATTTCTGCCATGATGGAACGATTCTTCTTTCATATCTTTTTTGTTTAATAAAGGCTTGTGCGATATTGAAAAAAAGAAGAAGGTGTGTTAGAATGATTTTTAGCTATCATTCTAACACACCTTCTTTTGCTATTAAAAGAGTCTCTTTGTTCTTATTAAGGCGGGGAATAGTCTGGGTTATTGTTTCTCCTTATATATAATTTTGCCTTGGCTTTCGCCGAAAAGGTTGTCGCCCAGCGTGGTAATCTTATTCCCCGTGGCAAGCACATAGCGCAGGTTGTCGCATCCCATAAATGCTCCGTACTCAATGGCGGTTACACTAGCAGGAAGCACCAGCGTGCCGCACAAACGACCGCAGCCACTGAATGCACGCTGTCCGATGCTTCTAAGCTCTTGCGGGAGCCGTACGTTCAGCAGATACTTCTTTTGGGTGAAAGTATAGTCGGGAATTGCAGTGGCATTACTGTTGGTCATGTCGATGGAAACCAGATTGGGCATATAGTCGCGTATCAATGTGAAGTCGGCTTCGTCCATTTTTCCTTCAACGGTCAGAAAGTTAACGTCTTTGGGCTGAAATCCGGCTCTTAACAGTTCGCTGGCAAGGCTGCCCATTTTACCAATCTGCACATTTACTGTCAGTGGTTCTCCTTCAATGAATGCAAAGGTCTCCCATTTCTTTTTGGTACGGTAGGAGTCACTGCATCCCAATGGAACAAATATGGCTGTAACGCTATCGGCCAATGCTTCGGACAACAGATTGGGAGCCGTTTTCTTCCGTATCTGGCATATCTTGAGATTTTTGCATCCCTTAAAGGCAGCATCTTCGATGTTCTTGGTCTTGTCGGAAAGGATAATCCTGGTCAGCGTCTCCTTACCTACAAATGTACTGTTGTCCATTTGCTTGCAGAAGGCATATGCCGGAATGCAATTGGCAGGATATACATAAAAACGGTTTGGATAAGTCCCGTTCTTGCCTGCATACATGCTGATGGAGGCATTGGAAATGTCCAGCAGTTGCAGGTTTTTGAATTCATCCCGTAGATGCCTGAAATCTACGGCATTCAGCTTGCCCTGCAGGGTCAGTTGGGTGATTTCATTGGCTTCCGCTTCTGTCGTCAGTTCCACCAGGGTGCCGGGTTTGGCCACGTAGTATCTTTGGGATTTTTGTGCCGAGGCATTCAGCATTAACGCCAGTCCGGCAACGGCTAAAAGTATTTTTCTAAGTTTCATGTTTGTCGATTCCAGATTGATTTTTCAAATATAAGAAGAAACCGGCAGGAATACGTGAAGTTTTTTCTTTTTATTATTATTTTTGTCGGATATTAATCAAAATGAGATACAAATGGAGACGGAAGAAACGGTGAAGGAAGAGTGTGTTGCTATGAGTAAAACAAAACGTGTTTGGCTGGCATTCGTTGATATAGTACTGTTTACTGTACTTTTTATGATTTTTCTGTTTTTGTTTGCCATACCTTTTGCGATTGCTTTCCCTGAGTTGAAGACACAAGCTGGTGGGATGAGCGTCTATTTAATGATGTTGAATGAAGTCTTGATGTTGGCCAGTGGGCTTATTGCCGCTTGTATGGTGCTGGGCTTCAGGAAGCTTCCTTTTTCGGGCTTGGGCTTGTCTTTGAAGGGATGGGGCAGAAGCCTGCTGAACGGAGCTTTGTTTGTCGTGTTCTTGTATGCGGTTGGTTTTGGCTTGTCTTTATTGTTGGGGGCTGTGGAAGTGGCAGGGAGCTTGTTTTCTCCCATTTCGTTGTTGTCGAGTCTTTTGCTTTATTTTTTAGTGGCAGTTACGGAAGAAGTTATTGGACGCGGTTTCATTTTAGGGCGTATGCTGGATGGAGGCGTCAATAAGTTTGTGGCATTGCTTATCTCTGCGGTGTTATTTTCGTTGATGCATCTTTTCAATCCCAGCTTTGCCTTCGTCCCGTTTTTGAATATCATGCTGGCGGGTTGTTTCTTGGGAGCTTCCTATATATACACGCGCAACCTCTGTTTCCCCATTGCCTTGCATTGGTTCTGGAACTGGATTCAAGGTTCTGTTTTGGGATATAAAGTCAGTGGAAATGAATTTAGCAATGAGAATCTGCTGATTCTTCACTTTCCGGAAGAAAATCTGATAAATGGAGGAACTTTCGGGTTCGAAGGCTCTATTCTGTGTTCACTACTTTTAGTGCTTGGTACAGTAATTATCTTAAGACACTATTATAAGGGATTAGTGATTAGGGATTAATGATTAATGATTAATACGGAAACCATTAACCACTAATCCCTAATCATTAATCCCTAATTCTGTTCCACTCCTTTCATTGTCAGCTGTATGCGTTTCCGGTCCATATCTATGCTGAGTACCTTTACGCGTATATGTTGATGAATGGACACTACTTCATTAGGGTCTGATATGAATCTGTCGGCGAGTTGGGAGAGGTGTACCAGTCCGTTTTCCTTGATGCCTATATCGACAAATGCGCCGAAGTTGGTGATGTTTCCTACGATGCCGGGCAATTCCATGCCTTCGCGTAGGTCGTTGATGGTGCGCACGTTCTTATCAAATTCAAATATTTTTATCGGTCCGCGTGGGTCACGTCCGGGCTTGTCCAGCTCTTGCAGGATGTCTTTCAGTGTCGGCATGCCCACGGTGGGGGAGAGGTAGCGTTCCGGATTAATCTTCAGGCGCAGCTCCCGGCTGGCTATCAGCTCGGCTACGCTGCAACCCAAGTCCTTTGCCATTTGTTCTACGATGCAATAGCTTTCCGGGTGTACGGCAGTATTGTCCAGCGGATTCTTTGCCTGCGGAATGCGTAGGAAGCCGGCACATTGCTCAAACGCCTTGGCACCCATACGAGGTACTTTCATCAGTTCCTTGCGCGAGGTGAAGGCACCGTTTTCGGCACGATAGTTCACAATGTTCTGTGCCAGTTGCGGACCCAATCCCGAGATATAGGTCAGTAGATGGCTGCTTGCGGTGTTCAGGTTGACACCTACCAAGTTTACACAGTTTTCTACGGTCTGGTCCAGTGATTTTTTCAGCTTGGTTTGGTCTACGTCATGCTGGTATTGCCCCACACCAATAGATTTCGGGTCAATCTTTACCAACTCTGCCAGCGGGTCCATCAGTCGTCTGCCTATGGACACAGCACCGCGTACGGTGACGTCGTAGTCGGGAAACTCGTCCCGTGCAATTTTAGAGGCCGAATAGATGGAAGCTCCCTGCTCGCTGACGATGAATATCTGTATGTCGCGGTTGAAGCGCTGATGTTTCAAGAACTCCTCCGTTTCGCGGCTGGCTGTTCCGTTACCTATGGCTACAGCATCTATCTTATAAGACTCTATCATCATTTGCAGCTTGGCAAATGCCTCTTTCTGCTTGCTGACCGGAGGGTGGGGGTAGATGTTCTCATTGTGGAGCAGATTTCCTTGTGCATCGAGGCACACAACTTTACAACCCGTACGAAATCCGGGGTCTATACCCATCACACGCTTTTGCCCCAGTGGTGAAGCCAGCAACAACTGACGGAGGTTTTCGGCAAATACCTTGATGGCTTCCTCATCAGCACGCTCTTTGCTTTGCGTGGCAAATTCCGTCTCTATGGATGGCTTCAATAGGCGTTTGTAGGAATCCTGCACGGCTTCTGCCACTTGCTGTCCGCAGGCGTTGTTGCTTCGCACGAATTGGCGTTCCAGCCGTTCCACGCACTCCTCATCGTCCGGGCTGATGCTGACTTTCAGCAGGCCTTCCGCTTCGGCACGCCGGATGGCGAGCAGGCGGTGGGAGCTGCATCGCTTCAACGATTCGGAGCAATCGAAGTAGTCACGGTATTTGGTCGCTTCCTCTTCTTTGCCTTTCACCACTTTGGCGGTCAGTATGCCTTGGCGGGCAAATGCGTTTCGCACGCTGTTTCGGGCACGTTCGTCTTCGCTAACATGCTCGGCTATGATGTCACGGGCACCTTTCAGTGCATCTTCCACGTTCTTCACGTCTCCTTTCACATAACCGGCGGCGCGTTCCTCCGGATGGGGCTCACGTTGCAGCATCAGCAGGGTGGCGAGGGGTTCCAGTCCTTTTTGGCGGGCTGCTTCGGCACGTGTTTTCCGTTTGGGTTTGTAGGGAAGGTAGATGTCCTCCAGTAGGGTGTTGTCCCAGGTCTCCTCGATACGCTTCTGAAGTTCGGCGGTCAGTTTGCCTTGTTCCTGTATGGTGTTGAGGATGGTTTCTTTACGTTTGGCTGTTTCGCTCAGCTTTTCGTAATGGGTCTTTATGGATTCAATCTGCACTTCGTCCAGTCCTCCCGTCACTTCCTTTCGGTAGCGGCTGATGAAAGGAATTGTCGCTCCATCTTCCAGCAGGCCGAGGGTCTGGCTTATTTGTCTTTCTGATATGCCGAGAGCGGCAGATATCATTTGATGAAAATCTTGTATCATTTTGTATCTCATTTTATAATAGGTGCCAAAAGTACAAAAAACAATTGTTGTTTTTTCTTTAGGTTCCAACTTTTATCTATATTTGTCAAAGCTATGGAGCAATTAAACGAATCAATCAATTGAAACACATATATCGTACAATATTACCATGCGTGGTAGCGCTTTTCTGCTGCCTTTTGCCTGCTTTCTCGATTACGGGAGAGCATCCGGTATTGATTATCAGTTCCTATAATCCGGATGCCGGTCGGACTTCCAGCAATATCTCTGACTTTATGGAGGAATTCCAACGTTTAGGAGGGACGAATACCGTTGCATTGGAAAACATGAATTGCAAAAGTTTTTCCGAAGCTCCTTTTTGGGAAAAGAGAATGGCAGGGCTATTATCCAAATACCAGAATGATAAAAGTCCGGCATTGATTGTTCTTATTGGGCAGGAAGCTTGGGCTGCCTACCTTTCTTTGGAAGACTCTGTACGCGGCAATACTCCGGTAGTGAGTGCGCTATCCAGCCGGAACGCCATATTGTTGCCGGGAGATACCATCGATTTGAAGACTTGGATGCCTGAATCCGTAGATTTTTTCACGGATTTTCCGGATTCGCCTATCAAGGCCGGCTTCGTTTATGAGTATGATGTGGAGGCGAATATCAACATGGTAAAGCAGATGTATCCTGACACCGAGAATATCGCTTTTATATCAGACAACAGTTATGGTGGTGTTGCTATGCAAGCTTATGTAGTGAAGGAAATGAAGAAATTTCCCGAATTGGATCTGATACTGCTTGACGGACGTGTCAATACAATATATACTATTTGTGATAGGTTGCATGAACTGCCGGAACATACGGCAGTATTAATGGGGACGTGGCGCGTGGATATGAATGATGGCTATTTTATGCGTAATGCTACTTATGCCATGATGGAAGCTGCTCCAGCCTTGCCCACATTCTCTTTGAGTTCTGCCGGTTTGGGATACTGGGCTGTGGCAGGCATCGTTCCTGCCTACCGTGCTTTGGGCAAGGAGATGGCAAGGCAATCTTATCGTCTGCTGACTGACCCGCAGGATGGGAATACTCATATGGAAGTCATTCCGAATGAGACCATACTGGACGGCAAGCTTGTGAAGGAAAAGAAACTGAATATCACCGGCCTTCCGCAGCCGGTAAAGATGCTGAACGTAACCCCTTCTTTCTACGAACAGTACAAGTATCATATCTGGTCTGTCGGTGCTGTTCTGTTGGTGCTGTTGGGCGGTTTGTTCGTTTCCCTTTACTTTTATTATCATACAAAGAAGTTGAAGGATGAACTGGAGGTATCCGAGGGTGCCTTGCGCGAAGCAAAAGACCGTGCCGAAGAATCCAGCCGTCTGAAGAGTGCTTTCCTTGCCAATATGAGCCACGAAATCCGTACGCCATTGAATGCGATTGTGGGCTTCTCGGACGTGCTGTCTGCCGGAGGAGCCTCGGAAGAAGAACAGCGTGGCTATTTCGAGATTATTAGGACCAACTCTGATTTGCTGCTTCGGTTGATTAATGACATATTGGATGTGTCCCGTTTGGAGGCCGACCGCGTCATCCTTTCTTTGGAGAGCTGCAATGTAGTGCAGATATGCCAGCAGGTAGTAGCTTCCGTGGCCCAGGCACGCAGGTCGACCAATCAATTCTTATTTGAGTGTGAACGTGAGGTAGTGGAGATGCGGACGGATGTGCAGCGTTTACAGCAGGTTGTGATAAATCTGCTTTCCAATGCGGACAAGTTTACAAAAGAAGGTACGATAACCTTGAAGCTGGAGCTGGATACGGCGAGGAATGTTGCAGTATTCTCGGTGACTGACACTGGTTGCGGCATTCCATTGGACAAACAGAAACGGGTGTTCGAACGTTTCGAGAAGCTGAACGAATATGTGCAGGGAACCGGCTTGGGCTTGTCCATCTGTAAGCTGACCGTTGAGAAGTGGGGCGGCGAGATTTGGATAGATCCTGCCTATACGGATGGAGCGCGGTTTATGTTTACCCATCCTATGAACTTATAAGAACCGACAAGAAATAAGGAAATATGAAAAGATTTAGTTGTTTTTTTATCTGGATTTTTGTCCTGACAAGCATACTGCCTGCGCAGGAAAGAGAAGTGAAACTGAAAGTCGTACAGACCAGTGATATACACGGAAACTACTATCCCTACGACTTTATACGCCGCCGGGAGGCAACCGGTAGTCTGGCACGTGTGCATGCTTTGGTGCAAAAGGAACGTGAGGCTTATGGCAAAAATCTGATTCTCTTGGACAATGGTGACATTCTGCAGGGACAGCCCACAGCCTATTATTATAATTACATAGATACCGTTGCCCCTCATCTGGCAGCGGAGATGATGAATTTCATGGGGTATAATGCCGGTAATATGGGTAACCATGACGTAGAGACCGGCCGTGCTGTTTTCGACCGTTGGGCAGGTGACTGCCGTTTTCCGATATTGGGTGCCAATATTGTGGATACTGCTACCGGAGAAACCCATTTCAAACCCTATGAGGTGCTGGAACGTGACGGAGTGAAAATTGTGGTTCTCGGTATGATAACTCCTGCCATTCCTGTATGGCTTTCAGAGAATCTGTGGAAAGGGTTGCGTTTCGACGATATGGAGGAGACTGCCCGCAAATGGATGAAGATTATCCGTGAGCAGGAAAAGCCGGATTTGGTTATCGGTATGTTCCATGCCGGCCAGGATGCCCAGCTGATGGGAGGCAAGTATCGCGAAAACGCTTCCGTAGAAGTGGCGTGCAACGTGCCAGGATTCGATATTGTCTTGATGGGGCACGACCATGCGCGCGAATGCAAGAGGGTGTGCAACATAGTCGGTGACTCGGTACTGGTGATGGACCCTGCCAGCAACGGTGCCGTTGTGAGTAATGTGGATATAACCTTGAAATTGCGTGACGGCAAGGTTGTTGGCAAGAAGATAGACGGCATACTGTCCGATACGAAAGACTACGGCATCAGCGAAGAGTTCATGCAACGCTTTGCCCCCGAAAATGAAGCCGTGCAGAATTTTGTTTCCAAGAAAATTGGTTCTTTTACCGAGACTATCTCCACACGTCCTGCTTATTTCGGTTCTTCCGCTTTTATAGACCTTATCCACGAATTGCAGTTGGCAATCAGCGGAGCGGATATTTCTTTTGCGGCTCCTTTGTCCTATGATACGGAAATCCGTAAAGGAGACATTTTTGTGAACGATATGTTCAATCTGTATAAGTACGAAAATATGCTTTACACCATGCGTCTGACGGGGAAGGAGATACGCGATGCCTTGGAGATGTCGTATGATTTGTGGACCAATCGGATGAAGTCTCCGAACGACCATATCCTGCTCTTCCGTGAGAAACGTCGCGAAGGTGCTACGGATAGGGCCTCATTCAAGAATTTCAGCTTCAACTTCGATTCTGCGGCGGGTATTATCTACACGGTGGATGTGACCAAGCCGGATGGGGAGAAGGTAGCCATTCTCAGTATGGCAGACGGTACCCCGTTCGATATGGATAAAATGTATAAGGTAGCGGTGAATTCTTATCGCGGAAACGGTGGCGGCGAATTGCTGACAAAGGGTTCCGGCATCTCGCAGGATGAATTGAAGGAGCGCATCATCCACTCTACGGATAAGGACTTACGCTATTATCTGATGCAGTACATCGAGCGAAAGAAGGTGATTGAACCGCGTGCGCTGAATCAGTGGAAGTTTATTCCCGAAGAATGGGTGGCTCCGGCTTCCATGCGTGATTATGAGTTCTTGTTTGGCAAAGTTAAAGAATAATTCACTATCTTTGCGGCTCAAAAATCTATAATGTAAGTTTTTGGACGTGAAGCAGAAGAAAAAAATTATAGGCGCATTGAGCTTGCTGGTACTGTTTATCATGTACCAGGCAAGCATCACCGCGTTCACTCACGTCCATTATGTGAATGGGGTGCTGATGACGCACTCTCACCCTTTTCATGGCACACACTCTCACTCCCAGACTTCCCTGCTGGTCATCGGGCATCTGTCAGCATTCTGCTCTTCCGGGGCGGATGTGTATGAGGTCCAGCATCCGATGCGTCCTTTGCTGGCCGTGCTCAGCGTCAAACCGGCAACGCCTACTGTAAAGGGGGAAGTGATACGTACCCTTTCCCTTCGCGCTCCTCCCGCTCTTTTTTCATAGTCATTAGGTTGAAAAACGCCTGGATTTTTTGTATGTAGATACCAGGCATTTCGAATGTCCGGCATTTCAGTGAACGAAGTGCGGCATTTCAGATGATTATCTTTTTTCAGACTTGAATTATTTTTTAATTTAGAGCGCTAATTTGATGAAACAATACATTTTGGCGTTGGTACTTGCAGTGGTAAGTGCCAGCGTAGCTTTTGCCGTAAATCCTATAAAAGAAGGCAATATGATTTCCGGCCATGTGATAGTGAAAGGTACGGAGGAAAATATACCGTATGCCACGGTTTTGATTATCGGTAGTGGTCAGGGAACGGTTTCCAATGAAGAAGGACAATTTGAGTTCCGCAAGCTTCCGGCGGGAAAATACAAGCTCCGCGTGTCGGCAGTGGGCTACAAGACCCAAGAGAAGGAAGTGACGGTGAGCAAGGACTTTACTGCCGTCATACATTTCCCGATGGAAGAGGAGAGTTTCATGACCGATGAAGTGGTGGTATCTGCCAACCGCAACGAGGTAAGCCGCAAGGCAGCTCCGGTAGTTGTAAATGTGATGAGTACCAAATTGTTCGAGATGGTCAACTCCACCGACCTTGCCAAGACACTGAACTACCAGTCGGGCCTGCGCGTGGAGAACAACTGCCAGAACTGCGGCTTCCCCCAGGTGCGCATCAATGGCTTGGAAGGTCCGTATTCGCAGATATTGATAAACAGCCGTCCCATCATCAGTGCATTGAGCGGTGTGTACGGATTGGAGCAAATCCCCGTGAACATGATTGAACGGGTAGAAGTGGTGCGTGGCGGAGGCTCTGCCCTGTTTGGCGCCAATGCTGTGGGAGGAACTATCAATATTATAACCAAAGACCCCATCAACAATTCCTTCCAGGTATCGAGCATGTTCTCCAATATGGACGGCAAGTCCTGGGAGCAATATATGGGTGGCAATGTGTCGCTGGTTGCCAAAGATAACTCTTACGGCATTGCCTTTTATGAGAGTTACCGCAACCGTAACCCCTACGACCGCGACGGTGATGGCTTTTCCGAACTGGGCAAGCTGAACATGAACACCTTCGGTTTCCGCGCCTATTACCGTCCTACGCATTTCAGCCGCATCAATCTGGAATACCATACCACTAACGAACTTCGTCGTGGAGGCAACAAATTCGATTTGCAGCCGCACGAGACGGACATCACCGAGCAGACCAAGCATATCATCAATAGCGGAGGCGTGAGCTATGATTTGTTCTGGAAAGAGTACAAGCATAAGATTTCGGCTTACACCTCCATCCAGCACACCGACCGCAACAGCTACTATGGTGCCCAAAAGAACATGAATGCCTACGGCAAGACGAAAGACCTGACCTGGGTTGCCGGCGGCATGTACGTGGGCAATATGGACAACTGCTTCTTTGCCCCCGCCACCTTCACCGGCGGACTGGAATATCAGAACAACTCCCTGCACGACATCATGACCGGCTATCATCGTGACATGGAGCAGGATGTCCGCATTGCCAGCGCCTTCGTGCAGAATGAGTGGAAGATGAACGTACTGACCATGCTGGTCGGCGCCCGCCTGGATAAGCACAACCTGATAGACAAGCTTATTTTCAGCCCCCGCGTCAACCTGCTCTACAAGCCGACAGATGATTTTCAGGCACGCTTGACTTATTCTACCGGTTTCCGTGCTCCGCAGGCATACGATGAGGACTTGCACGTGACGGCAGTAGGCGGCAAGGGAGTCCAAATCAAACTCGCCGATAACCTGAGTGAAGAACGCTCCAACAGTTACAGCGGTTCGGTGGACTGGACTGCCCATCTGGGTCACTGGCAGGCAAACATCCTGGTGGAAGGTTTCTATACAGACCTGCGCCACGTCTTTGTGCTCGAAGATATCGGCAAGAACGAAGTAGGGGATGTCATCAAGGAGCGCCGCAACGGAAACGGTGCACGCGTATATGGTGCCAATCTGGATGTAAAGATTGCCCATGGCAAGGAGGCGCAGTTCCAGCTCGGATTTACGGCACAGCGCAGCCGCTATACCCATGAGGAAGCCTGGACGAAGGTGGACGGAGAAGACCTTACCACCAAGCGCATGCCCCGTACACCTGATTATTACGGGTACTTCACTTTCTCCTCCGCACCGGTAAAGAATTTTGATTTCTCTCTTTCCGGTACCTATACGGGAAAGATGATTGTTCCGCACTACGCACCGGAAGATGCTCCCGAGGGTGCCTTCTGTAATATCACTTCAGACCGCATGGAGCATACTCCCCAATTCCTGGACCTGAATGTGAAGCTGAACTACACCTTTGTGCTTCACGACCATATCAAACTCCAGTTGAACACGGGTGTACAGAACATCTTCAACAGTTTCCAGAAAGACCTGGATAAAGGGGAATTCCGCGATGCGGGTTATTTCTACGGACCGACGCAGCCGAGAACCTTCTTTATCGGTTTCAAGATAATGAACTAAAAGTTTCCATTTAAGAATTTTTAGAGCTAAATTCCGCAAAATAGTCCTACATTTGTCGCCAAAGCACAAAAACCATGGATACTAAGAGAATACGGAATGTAGACATTTCCCAGATACATCATTTGCCGATGATTGATTTCATCGGCAATGATTTTGCTATTTTTAATGATATCAAGGACATGCCTTTGAGCTCTTATCCCACCCGTTTGAATGCTGCTTGCCTGACTGTCTGCTTGAAAGGGTGGTGCAAACTGGAACTCAACCTGCAGCAATGTGAAATGCGGGAAGGTATGTTGGGTATTATTCTTCCCGACCAGATTGTTCTGCAACGCGAGCGTTCCGATGATTTTTCCGGTCTTTTCATTGCCGTCTCAAGGGATTTTATGGATATGGTGATACCTACCATGCAACAGCTTTTCCCTATGTTTTTCATGATTAAGGAGCGGCCCTTCGTTCACATCACTCCGGAGGAATCCCAATCGTTTCAGGAGTATCACTCTTTTCTTTGGAGCAAGGTGAAGCTGAAAGACAATCCTTTCCGTAAGGAAATCACTCAGGGGTTGCTGTTGGCCCTTTTTTATGAGATATATAATATCTATCAAGGACATGTCATCCAGGAACGCATTCCCAAAAGCAGGAAGGAAGACTTGTTCGAGCGCTTTATCCGTGCTATTTCCGAGTCCTATAAGGAAGAGCGCAGTGTGTCCTACTATGCTGATAAGATGTTCCTCACTGCCAAGCACCTTTCCACCGTAGTGAAGGAAATCAGCGGAAAGACGGCGGGCGAATGGATTGACAGTCTCGTCGTTTTGGAAGCCAAAGCCTTGTTGAAGTCTTCCGAGCTGAGCATTCAGGAAATTGCAGACGAGCTGCACTTTGCCAACCAGTCGTTCTTTGGCAAGTATTTCAAGCATCACACTGGCATGTCACCTAAAGAATATCGCCGGCAATAGGTTCAATGTGACGGAATAATGTTTATTTTTGCGGTAAAGATTTACCCCCAAAATAAACTATCATGGAAAAAAGAGAAATTGACCTTACTGTTTCCTGCTATGGAAAGGTGAAAGGAGTGAAGTATGACGTTGTCATCCTACCTTGGGGAGCTACGGAGCCCCATAATCTGCATCTGCCTTATCTCACTGATTGTATTCTGCCGCATGATATTGCCGTAGATGCGGCTGCACTGGCTTTGCAGAATTCCGGTGTACGCTGTATGGTGATGCCTCCCGTACCTTTCGGTGCACACAATCCGGGGCAGCGCGAACTTCCGTTCTGCATCCATACCCGCTATTCCACCCAGCAGGCCATTCTGGAAGACATAGTTGCCTCCCTCTATGCACAAGGCATGCGTAAGCTGATTATTCTCAGCGGTCATGGCGGCAACAACTTCAAGGGAATGATTCGTGACCTGGCGTTTGTGTATCCCGATTTTCTGATTATCGCTGCCGACTGGTTCAGCATCGTCCCTCCCAAAGACTACTTTGAGGCTGTTGTCGACGACCATGCCGGCGAGTCTGAGACTTCCGTCATGATGCATTACCATCCCGAGCTGGTGAATTTGGATGAGGCCGGTGACGGGGAATCCAAACCGTTTGCCATTCCTTCCTTGAATGAAAAGGTTGGCTGGGCTCCTCGCCATTGGGATAAGGCTACAGTCGACAGCGGGGTAGGGAACCCCAAAAAAGCTTCTGCCGAGAAAGGAGAACGTTATATGAAACCGGTGGTGGAGAAGTTGTCGAAGCTCTTTACGGAAGTCGGTCAAGGAAGTCTGTATTGATGTACTTGGCTTCCGGCTATATATAAAAATAGGCAATAACCATTGTGGATATTGCCTATTTTTTTAGTGCACCCTAAAAACTAATCTCTTTACTCTTATAAAAACTAATCTTTCTCTATTTCGAGTACAAAATTAGAAGGTTTTTGCGGGTTATGAATTGACATAAGTCAAAAATCTCATTCGGATATTATTTTTTCAAACGTGCCCAAAAGCCCTTCTTTTTCTGCCGGACTGGTTCACTGTTTTCGCGAAACAGTTCTTCGTAGGTCAGCCCGTCATGCACCATGCGGTAGATGCTTCCCCAGTCAGGCAGTCCGCCCAGGTTGCGGTCATCGATAAAGAGATCGGCTTTTACTTTGCGTGAAAAACCGATGTGTGCGATGTCTTCTTCCGGATAGTCCCGGTTGACGGCATAGAATTCCACACCCCGTTCCCTGCACCATTCCACAGCTTCCTCCAGGAGTTTCCCTTCACGTACCGACCATAAAATCAGCCGGTGACGCTCGTTTATCAGCATCTTCAGCGTAGCGGTGGCAAAGGGAATTTCTTCTCCTATCTGGGGATAGCGGTGTTCTACAATGGTACCGTCAAAATCAACGGCTATGGTCATAAATGAATAGCTTTTATTGGTTTCAGACTGTGGAAAAAATTATCCTTGACCGCCTGTGGTGCCGCCGGAGTGCTGGCTGACCGGATTGTTTGAATATTCTTCCTGATGTCCCGTGTAGCTTTTCAGCTCTACTTTTACGTCTTTGCTCTGGTTGCCTACCACTACTTTAAAGGTATATGTCTTCACGCGTACCATGCGCTTGCTGCCATACAGCAGTACATGGTTGCCACTGACACTTGCAGTCAGCTTTTGTTCAATTTCATAAGAACCGTTCGTACCTCCCTCTTCAGTTTCAATGTAGTTGTTGATGTATGTGGCCAGTGCATCGGATGCTCCTGCAGCTTTCAGCGCTTCAGCCGGAGAAACGGTATAGTCCCATCCGTTCTTGATTTTAAGGGTCAGGATGATGTTTTCCAGCGCATCGTAATCTCTGTTCTCAATCTTGATTACCTCGGCTTTTCCATTCACTTCGTTGTAGCCGTCTGCTACACTGGCGGCAGCTTGTTTGGTAAATTTCACTCTAGGTGAATATTTGCCGGCTATCTTCTCGCCTTGCGGAATGGTAATGATGTAATTGTTATTGTTGAATCCTACGGTTTTAGCAGCGGCTCTGGTTGCAGGCGCCTCGCTGGATTCCACTTCCATGTTTTCCGGATCAAAATAGCCCAGGTTGGCATCAGTCGACGGATTGGGAATGGCAATGATGATATCTTCCTTGGCAACAGCGTCAGCCGGCTCTGTCTTGATGGCTACGTTATTTACAGAAGCCTTTGATGCTTCCGGTTGTGTGGAAGTTGCCGGATTGGCCTCACGTGCCTCTTCAAACACGACGGCTGCAATCTTGGTGTTTTCTTCCGTACCTCCGGTGGGTATGTTGATGGTGGCGGCATTCTCCTTTTCCGGATTTTATATTTTCGGAGCCTCAATGGTGCTTCCGTCAGCCTCCTGCATTTCGCCGAATTCTATGGTTGTTGACATTTTTACATTTACCACCATCAGGCTGTGGTTGGCTGTTCCGTCTGTAAATTCTGCTGTGGCCTCGTAGTCATCATGTCCTTCAGCTGTTACGGTGAGCGTGTAGATGCCGGTTTTGTTCACAGTCAGTGAGTATACGCCTTTTGCATCGGTTGTGGCAGAGTATTCGCCGCTTTTTACGGTGGCTCCTGCCAATGGACCGTTGGCATCGGTAATGGTACCTGCAATGTAGTAGGCTGTTTGACTTCTTAGCGGGTCTTCCACTTCTTCATACTTCTTGTCGTCATCGTGGCAAGATGTAAGGACTGTTGTGCTGAAGGTCATTGCAAACATCAATGCACCTCCTAAAAATAAACTTTTCTTTTTCATAATTTTCGTCATTTGATAAAACTAATCTGTTTAAATTATACTTATTTCGATTTTTCTTTTTGCAGTTCCTTTATAAGGAAATAGCGTATATAGTCCGGCTGGTAGAAGTTGCTGCTTCGGTTTTCGTTAGGGCGTGTACTGTAACTTTTTCCCAGTTGTTTTTCTATGTACTCTCCATCTGCCACCATGCCGTATGCCCATGCAAAGTAGTCAGCCGGTTTTACTCTGAAGAATCCTTTTCTACTCCATTTTTTTCCCGGCAGGGGGATGGCAAAATGAAATCCTCCGTTTATCTCTCCGTCTGTACAAAGGGCATACAAGCCGATGGCATACTCTCCGAAGTGCCGCGTACAGTCTCCTCTCACTCCATAATCACCGTAAATATATCTTCCTGCTTTCAAGTCGAACTGCAAGTTGAGGCGTGGTTCGTAGTACGAAGCATTCAGTGAGGCATTGATACGCTGTTTTCTGCCTATATACCAGCCGTCTTCCCGGGTGATGGCGGAGAAACCGGTGGAGCCTGCCGTTCCGCCCAGTTCCCAGCGTCCGTTGTTGGTGCGGTATTTTATTTCCAGTTGTGCACCATATCTGTTGTTGGTGAAGTTACCCACCGTCATTTTCCCGAAGATGTTGTGCCTGAAGCGTACATCCTGCGATAGAGCTATGATTCCCGGTCTTATCCGTTTCATCTCTCCACTCAGATTGGTGGCTACGGGCAGTATCACTTGTGCGGTCATTTTCCCACCTTTCCATAGAGCCATTTCCACTGCCGGATTCAGGTTGATGGCATATGTATACAGTTCGTCAAACGTATTGTTCTCCAAAAACAAATCGGGGTATATCACCAAATCCACCTTCCAGGCAGACGGCACTTCTTCCTGACCGGCATTTTTCAATGCCTTCATGGCAGGATCCGTATCTACTGTAATCCCCATTTGCTGATATACTTGTGTCAGGCTAATTTCTCCGTTTCTGTATGCTGCCGTCAGTGTATCCGGCAGATTGATGCAAAGCCTGGGAATCCGGTTTTCCAGTACCACCAATTGCAAATCGCCCTTTGTCTCGCTTCCCAAGCAGGCATCTATGGCTTTGCCCACTCCGGTGTAGGTACTTCTATATACGTTGTTCTCAAAACTTACAGTGGTTACCCCTGGGGTCTGTGCACATTGTATATTTTCCATTCCGATGGCTTTCAGGCTCTCTGTCACTTGAGCATCTGCCATTGCAGAAATGCCACAGAACCATACTGCCAGTATCCACTTCAAACTGTTTTTTCTCTTGTTTTTCATCCTATTCTCCAATCCCTAATCCCTCTCTTAGTGCAACAACCTGCATTCATACCGTATTCCTCCCGATATGCTGTTGAATTCTCTGGTAAACACATGGATGGAGAAATGCTTCCATAATCTGGCGGCGGCTCCCACATTGAAACCTTCCGAATCATATTCGGCCATGACAGTCATTTCCCGGCAGAAAGTAGGAGAGTAGCTGATACCTCCGAAAGGACCGTCCTTTATGCTGTGATCATTCAGTGGGATGTAGTAGCCTGCTGTCACAGCAAGACGGTCACCTTGGGCAATGGAGAAGCCTTTGGTAAGAGCGCCGTAGACAGTGGCAAAATAGTTTGTTCCGGTATTTTTGAAGGGGTCGTCTACACCTATTACTAGACTTGGCCGGTATTTCCCTTCTTTCAATGGTCGTATACGTGCAGTCATCGACCGGTCTTGCTGGAAATATCCTCTTTTCCCGTCATATCGTCTGGTTTTCAATAATGTGCACCGATAACTTAATTCCACAAACGAGAGGAAGGTCATATTCACGAAATAATTTCCGGTATTGAAGTTGAACGGTGTCATGCCGTCCGGCAGATAATTACCACCTCCCATAAAGGTGCCGGCTTCCTGCATGTCTGCTGTGGGGATATTCAGTTGCCCGGTATTCCCCATGGAGTATTGCGCTTGTGCTTTGAGGACACAGCACAATAGGCAACAGACCATAAGTCCTTGTCTAAATTTCATACTAATTTTTGATTTTGGAGCGTTGTTGTCTGAAGAGTTTAAAGTACGCTACGCTACTGCCTGCCACATGGGGGAAGAGGTTCGTGGTGGCGTATAGATTACAAAACGTGGCAAAGTTACGTCAAATATATCTGATATACAAGAAAAATGGGGGAAAATTATATATCCTATACTAGTAGTAATATTCTTTGCTTTGTTATTTTATATAATGGACTAATCAAGGATAATGAAGTAAGACTTTTTTGTTGAAGTGTAATGTTATAGCAGCATTTTATGGATAATATGATAGCATCTCATATAAGTGTCCAATCATAAACTGTTTTCCAAAATAGTGATACTCTACTCTGAAAATGAGTATATAAAAACTAGCCATAATAAGAAAGGGGGATATGATGGAGATTTGGTATAGTTCATTGTAAAGTTGGAAAATTTATTTTAGACTAATAATTACAGAGTAGTTACTTCTTTATATAATTAATAAGATTATTTATTAGAGTATTGGATGCTTCTAAACCAAGCTGATGAATGCATTTTAAGTCTTTTTTTAATAGATATTCCTTTAGTTCTTCTTTATTGTTAGCTACATAGGCATATCCAAGTTCTTTCATTTTTTTGGATGTAGCCAATTGGTGTTCGTTTCGGTGTTCACCTAAGGCTGCTATACGTGGAAATACGATAATTGGTTTTCCTTTTGTCATTGCTGAAATTATAGTTCCCATACCGGCATGAGCTACTATTAAACGAGCATCATGACATAATTTATCAAATTCATCAGGTGCCAAAAAATCAATCGTTTTAATATTTTTAGGTTGATATCTTCCTTTGTATGTTTGCGCAATAATGAGTTCGTTTGACATAGGAGCGATCTCATCGAGGATTTTAATAAAGCGATCAAAAGGGGCTTGTGTGCCTATAGTGGCAAAAATCATAATTTATAATTTAGAAGTTTAACCAAAGATATTTCCTGCAAAAATGACCTTATTTCCTGCCAAGCTTGGCCATTGGGTGTAGATACGTGAAGCAAATTTAGATGCGATTCTTCCACTGAATGAAATATGTTCAACATTAGCTATACTATCTATCCATACTGTACGTATACCGCAAATTTTTGCCGCAAACAGACACACTAATCCAGGGGCTGCTCCTGTTGTTATTACTATAGAAGGCTTTTCTTTGCAAATAATGTAAATAGAATGTAAAAGCTCAGGAAACATCTTATAAAAATCCCAGCGGCTAAAGTCGTTCATTGAGTAATAGACTCTTCCTTCAACCATAGTTGCACATTTTTCATGAGTAGACATATATACTACATCAAATTCTTTCTCTAATGCCTTAGCAATGCGTAGTAATTGCACCCAGTGGCCCCCGATGGAAGCCACAGCGAACACTTTTAATTTTTTTCTCATTTTTGAAGTCTATTTTTCTCCAATTCGAGTATATGAATACCCTAATTCTTCCAATTCTGTTCGATTCCAAATGTTACGACCATCTACAATGATACGCCCGGGCATTATCTTTGAAATTACATTCCATGTGGGTAAGCGGAATTGACGCCATTCAGTCATGAGTAAAAGTGCATCCGCACCATCCGCACAATCATATAGGTTTTCTGTATAAATTACTGTCTCACCAATTCGACGTTTACATTCCGGCATTGCAATAGGGTCGAATACACGAATCTTTGCACCATCCTTCAATAGTTTATCAATAACGACCAGAGCCGGAGCTTCACGCATATCGTCCGTTTCGGGCTTGAAGGCTAAACCGAGCACAGCAATAGTTTTATCTTTTACGTTACCTATCAATGAGATTAGCTTATCATAAACAATAGATTTCTGTTTCTCATTGACGTGCTCCACGGCTTCAATTATTTCCATATGATAACCATTGTCAATGCCTGTATGTATAAGTGCTTTTACATCCTTGGGAAAACAAGACCCCCCATAGCCGCAACCTGCATACAAAAACTTCTGGCCGATACGGGTGTCTGCACCGATACCTTTGCGCACATGGTCTACGTTTGCTCCTACACGTTCACAAAGGTTGGCTATATCGTTCATGAAACTGATGCGAGTAGCTAACATCGCATTGGCGGCATATTTGGTCATTTCTGCAGAAGGAATATCCATAAATATTACACGGAAGTTATTGATTAAGAAAGGTTGATACAATTTTGTCATTACTTCTTTTGCTTTCTCACTTTCAGTACCAACTACCACACGGTCAGGGCTCATGAAATCTTTGATGGCAGCACCTTCTTTTAGGAATTCGGGATTGGAAGCCACATCGAAAGGTATGGCCACACCTCGTTTATCCAGCTCTGCCTGAATTGCAGCTTTCACTTTCTTGGCAGTACCGACAGGTACTGTGGATTTTGTTACTAAAATAGTGTATTTGTTGATGTTTTGGCCGAATTGTTTGGCTACGGCCAATACATATTTCAAATCAGCAGAACCATCTTCATCGGGAGGTGTACCTACCGCAGAAAATACTACCTCTACATTATCGAGCACAGATGGTAAATCGGTAGTGAACATCAATCGGCCATATTCTACATTTCGTTTCACCAGTTCTTCCAGGCCTGGCTCATAAATTGGCATTTCTCCATTATTCAGTTTGCTAATTTTGTTTGCGTCTACATCCACGCAAGTTACAGTGGCTCCCATTTCTGCGAAACAAGTACCTGACACCAGACCTACGTAGCCTGTGCCAACAATTGCAATATTCATATTCTTACTTTGTCTTTTTGATTAAACCTGATAAATTAACAGCTTTTCCCATACGTAACAATTCCTCATCTGTAAAGAAACTCATATGGCAAGCATTACATGTAAATGTCATCTCTCCAAAATATACTTTGTCGTTAGACTCATATAAATCTACTCTTACAAGTGGAAAATCTTCCGCTAATTTCTCCGCATATGTTATCATTTCATCCAAATGTTTAGGTTTGGGCACTACTGAACCATTTCGATAATGTTCTGGAATAAGATCCTTTCGTATAGTCCAATTGGGTAGTTCATAGTAATTATAATCTGTAGTATGCTTCTTAATATTTCTGTTCGTGCAGCACATACAGCTATATGCCTTACCATTCATGCACCATATCTTGTAATCGATTAAAGAAGATGATAATTTGGGGTCTTGTTCGAGTAGTTCCTCTATTACAATGCATCTTCTTATTTTTGTATAATGCATTTCTCCTGTTAGGTATCCGTATGGCTCAGCTATCCATGATTTGAGCTCTATTTTTGTTTTCGGTATATCTAATAAGGTTTTGTCTTTTACAATTTTTACTGTACCAAATCCGTTGTTGGACTTAATGACGAACTTGTTAGGCAAAGAGTTAAAGTCAATGTCGTCAACGTCTTCATAATGACCATATAATTTGACCAATAACTCACCACATCCTTTTTTTTCTAAAAACTCTCTTACTTTATATTTGTCAGCGAGATTTGTCCATTCTGAAGTGTCAGAATTGAAAAGTAGCCACATCATTTTTTCATTAATATCTTGTGGGTTATTAAGATTAGGCCACTTTTTAAACTTTCTATAGTATAGAAGTTTGCATGTAAAAGTATCTGGTAATAGTTTTGTATGTACCAATACTTTACATATCTTGTTAAGTTGCTTCGTTATCATAAATGTTTGTTTTTATTGTAATTCTAAAAAGATATGTTTATGCAAGGATTCATTTTTTTATTTTATAATCTATAGGTATTCAGAATGTACTGTAATCTCAAAATTTGCAGGATTCAATTTTCTTCAATATATAGATGTGCTGATTCAGCCAAAAGATAAGATTGTGAACTACACTTTTTAAATAGTTATTATGCTCATAATATTTCTATTTTAGACAATAACATTTGAGTTATCACATTATTCACATCGTATTTTTCGGCTTCCTTTTGGCACTCTATCGCCATTTCCGACAAATTATATTGGCCATTTATACACTCTTCCATCATATCTGCTAATGCGGTGGTATTATGTATAGGTACAAAAAGTGCCGTTTTTCCTTCTTTCAAAAATTGACGATTGTGTGCCCATTCAGAAGCAATGATAGGAACTCCCGAAATGAAAGCATCTATGAAAATGCCTGCAAAGCCTTCTCCTTTCCAGTAGGTTGGAAATAGCATCATATCGTATGTGGAAAGCGTATCATATCCCTTACTCTCACGCAAATTCAAGAAACCTTTATAGTTCACATTTGCTAAAGTGGTTAGTTTGCTATTAAAGACATTCTCATAACTTTCCGCTACTTCTCCATAAAAGTCTATTTCGTATTTGTCCGTGAGTCCTTTCTTATTTAATGTGTTAGCGCATTCTATGATATAGTCACATCCTTTCTCTGGCATGATTCGAGATAAAAAAACGAACCGAAGTTTATTATGTCTTTTCTCTACTTGTGGCATATATGGGATGGGCTTGAAATTGGGAACTTGTATTACATTTTTTACACCAGCTTTTGTTAGCTGTTCGACCATTATATTACTCTCAACCAAGGTCCAATTCATGTATCCTATAACTTTGCTGTCAAAAGTGCCATTTTGAACTTTATCTCCAAGACTTCCGCCGATGACCCAGTGAATAGTGTGTTGTTTCCAACTCACTGTCTTCATCACTTTCATCATTGGATAGACATTTTGTGTTGAGGTACAAAATATTAAAGATGCATTACGATGAAAAAGAAGGGCATATAATAATTTAACCAATACCCATGGATGGCTTCTCCATTTATAGAAATCCATTACAAGACATTTAATACCATTCTCTTCCAATTTATTTATCATTAATTGATTTTTCATAGTCTCACCACATACAGCAGGATGCTTGTGATTAACCCAGCCTATTATAATAGCTTCTTTCATTGAACATGATATTTTGAATGATTACTTAGCAATTTTCCAAGAATCATTTTCACAGACTCTATACTTTATTATTTTTGCAGGAACACCGGCAACAATAGAATGACTTGGCACATCTTTTACAACAACAGCATTAGCCCCGATTATTACATCATTGCCAATGAATATAGGGCCTAAAACTTTTGCACCTGCACCAACCCACACATTATTTCCTATTGTTGGTGCTCCACCATCATTCCATCCTATAGTGACTTGTTGGTTTACAATGCAATTAGTCCCCATTTTTGTACAATAAATTATAGTACTGAATCCATGCATAAAACGTAGTCCTCCTCCTATTTCGGATTTGGAACTAATATATAGATTTATATGCATGCATGTTGGGTGCACAAGATATCGTAGAAATTTGATTTTTGTATATTTAAGTCGATAATCAACTAAAGCTCTGAATTCTGCAAATTTCAAGAAAAACATAATGAATGTCGATAAATTCATTGGTTTGTTTTTCCATTTACACCATATGTTAAAATCTTCTGCTAATTTTGAAGGTAAACACATTTCATTTATTTATTAATTTGGATAGAACATCTATATAGCCATGCCCGAATTTTAAGTCGGGTTCCATATAATTTCCTTCTCCCCATTCATTCCAGCTTTGAAGAAAAAGAATCTTATGTTCATAGTCTTTATCTTTGATTAAGTTTAAAGCCTTTTCTACCATCTTTCCAAATAATTGTGGTGTTGAATTATGCCATATGTTATTTGTATTCTTCCATGCGCGAGGACTGCGGTCAAAATTGGGTATAATGGTGGGATATACATCTTCTCTTTTGTCATCCTTTACATAATAGTGCTCGATAATTTTTGAGTAATTTATTCTAAGCACATAATTAATATGTAGCTTCTTCTGTAAAAAGCGTTTTAAATAATATATTAATGGAGACTCTGACTTTACTTGAGCGCCATTGGTACCTCGCGAATTTACTGCATCGAAACCTAACGAACGTATGTGATCGTAGAAATATTTTGATGTGTTGTTTTTGTCAGAGAATATATTGACTACTTTCCCTTCTGCATTGTGCATCCTGAAATTTTCAGTTATGCCAACAAAATGGAAGCCGTTTAAACCTTCTTTTTGGGCTAAACTATTCCATAATTCTTTGAAATGTGAGAAGTCTACAAAATCTTGTGGCGCAAATACAACGAAAAGTAGTTTACTATCAACCTTTATATATCGTTTATCCTTAAATGCTTTTAGATATTTGTAAAAATGATTGATGTGGTCCTCGTCGCCAGGGTATGTCATTTGAGCAATAACTGTTTGCTTAAACTTTGTTTTTGAAGATGTCCACGTTCTGGTAGACCATGTATGGTTGGCCCAGCCTAAGCAGAAAGGAAAATCTGGGTTGCCACTTTCAACAACGTCATTGAAAGGTCTTTCTAAAAGTTCTTTTCCTTCTCCAAACCAATAGTGCCAATAACAGAAGCCTTCTATTCCTGCTTCCCTTGCCAGTTCTGCTTGTTGTTCTCGAATTTCAGGTATACGTAAATCGTAGTAGCCTAAATCAGCAGGAACTCGAGGTTGATAATGTCCTTTAAACAATGGTTTTGCCTTTCCAACATTCGTCCATTCTGTGAATCCTTTTCCCCAATATTTATTATTCTCTTCTATTGGATGAAATTGTGGTAAATAAAACGCTATTACGCGAGCTGATTTATTGTTCATTTTATTGTTTTTATATGTGGATATATTAGCATAATTAGTTTCTTTTTCTGTCATTGTATGGATACAATGGAATTCTGTTTTTTCTGCTATTAATACCTAACGGTGAATTGATGAGGTATAGTATGATTAAGCCACATAGTAAATCTAAACTGGCACTATAAACTTTGTAAGTATAGCATGTAAAACCGGTAATACAAAGCATACCCCATACATAAAGCCAATATAAGTGGTTGGATGATACTATCCTTTTTCTATAGATTCTCCTAATAAGTATAAATGAAATAGTGAGAATAAATGGGATGGTAAGAAAACCAAAATCAGAAAAGATATCTCCTATAAATGTATAAAAAATGCTGGGCGAGATACCGGTTTTGGCTCCCCAGTAATTACGTCTCTTAAACAAATCGACAAATGTGTCGAGGCCGATAGCATCTTTAAAGAAAGCAAAACAATTATCACCTTCTGTATAGGCTTTAGTATGCCACATGTATTCATTGAAATTTAAAGTGCCTTCTCCTGCGTATAATGAAATCCAACCCAATATTGAAACTGATTGAGCTCCCTCGTTTGTGCTATACCTTGCTATCGTCATAATCGCAAAAAGTAAAATAAAAGATGAAAAGATTATAAGAGAAAACACTTTAATTTTTTTCAAAATTTCTCTATCTTGTATATAATTGCGTAATAAGAAAAATGATAATACGGCATTTAATGAAGTAAAAACCACAGCAGAACGTCCAGAAAGTGATAGTGTATAAAGAACTGGGTTTATACATCCTATTATTAGAGCAGTCAATTTGTATTTGTTTATATTTCTTGTGCTAATATATAAGAAAAGTAGAAACATTGAACAATATTGAAACTTGAGATTAATTGAATTACAGATTTTTCCTATTGGAGAATACCAATTAATTACTTTTGTTTTATCTAAATCACCAGACATTTTCTCGGCATAAATATCTGCTAATTGACTTGAATTGTCAAAATTATAAGTATTCAATATATGGATGAAATTCTCTATAAAGGGAAGAATAGATATGATACAAAAAAAAGTAATTACTTTTTCAAATATCATTTTATTCTTGATTTCAATGACTGTTGTTTTATCATTAAAACAATTAAATGGTATACAAGAAATAGCAAGGCACAGAACGAAAAATATATAGGGCATTAATGTAATATTGTTGTATTTTTGTGACTCGATATAAAAAATCACAGAGAAAATTGACGAAAATGTCCATACTGAAAGGATGTAGCAAAAAGAGGCCTTACATTTGAATAAGAATACTGATACAAGGAATATAATTATGCACAGTATTGAATACAGAATTACGAGTTGCATTTTGATATAACATTAAAAGCAGTGTTGAAACAAGATTTTGCTATTTGATGAGCTGCTTTTGCATATTTTTTCAGTTCATCTTTGGAAGGCTGTTCACTTATTATAAGGTGTTCGAATTCTTTATAGTCAAAGTTTAGAATGGCTTCTTTTGAGTTAAAATCCAAAGAACGGCGTTTGATTTCTAAAATATCCAATGTTCCTGCTATTTTATGCTCATAATTCAATGCAATTACAGGAATCAAATTGTTTATACCAAAAATGATAGAATGATAGCGGGCTCCTATAATCATTTGGGCACTTCGGATAATCGATTGTTGAATGTCAGAACTATAGGTATCGGATAAGACGATTATTCGTGATGAATATTTCGACAGATGCTGAAGTCTTTTAAAATATTCATAATCGCTCTTGTTGGATAGATATAATTGAGGCAGCATAACGATATTATAATCTGTTTTACATGCAATTATCTCTATCATTTTCAGATAGCTTTTGTCAATTGATTCTTGAGTCATATTACAAAAGGTCGGATGCCATGTCAATTGATTAGGTACAAAGACTACGTATGGCTTAGAGCTTACCTTGGATTTTACACTATCAGGTGCCTTGACATTGGGGACATCCAAAAAAGCAGAATCAATTGCTTTAATATAAGAAATAGACAGCGTATCAGCAAGATCCATGCTTTTCGCATCACGCAAAGATAGGAAATCTACATTTTTTAGAACAGTTTGTGCTTTTGAACAAAAAAACTTCTGAAGTATATTTTGAGGATTGAAAGGTCCAATAGAGCGTGAATAATAAATTATTGGTTTTGCTAAGTAGTTACAAAGTTTCATAATATAAAGATGCGACCAATTATAGAAGCCGCCTAAGCAAATGCCACCGGGTGCACAGATAACAATGTCAGATTCTTTAATATAGTTTGCTAAGACTCTATTCGAACGAATTAGAAAACTCACAATCATAAGATTGCTGCAAATTGAAAAAATACGTGATTTACGATAACCTATATCCGTATTAATATTGATATAAGTATTATTGGGGTTATCGACACGTATTTGCTCTATTGTACCTTCTTTTATATTTTCAAGTACTATTGTTATCAGTGCATTGGGAATACTATTGTTTATAGTACGAATTAAGCTACGGTGTGCAGCTTCGTCCCCTCTATTATAAACTGGTTGATTTAAAAGTAGAATTTTCATTTTTTTGCTTACCTATTAAAAATGGAACATATGTATTTATTATTTTTGAAAATCCTAATAATATAAATGACTGTACAATACATATAATGAATGCTGACAAGTATTGGCAATCATAAATACTATTTATGTGTCTAAACAAAAGCATGGTTAATGCCAAGGCTTTTCCATTAAATGCAAAAAATACTAATGAATTTCTTCCTATTTTCTCCAGAAAACTTAAAGGAAATAAATTGGAAATTATGTATATTGTAAACATTCCCAAAAGAGACAATATGATGAAAAAAGCAGGGGAAGAATAATAATTATAAGCAAAATGAAACTCCATATCTAAATTCAATTGCATAACTAATGCTATAAAGATGTAACATAGTAGTATGGCAATTCCAATAGCACTATTAGAATATGTTTTTATTTTATATCTTGAAGTTAATTCTTTGAAAACATTTCCAGAAATGAAGAAAGATAAAGCAAATAGTGCGATATCACAGTAATACGGCATCATTTGCGAGTCTGTATTTTTTATAAGATAGACCGATGGCAATAACGCAATTGCGGTTAATATCTTATATTTTAAGTTTTTCATATAAACATGATACAATAATATATAATATAACTGGACTGCTATTAAACAAGAGACAAACCACAAATCATATCCATATAGAATCCTTAATGTACGGTGTGCTACCAATTCAAAATTTCCATTAAGTACAGATTCCCAGTTATCTTTTCCAATGAAAAGAATAAGGAAACATAATAGAAAATATGGAATAATCAATGTTCTTGTCAATTTGAAAATATCTTCCTTAAACGTACGACATCTATATAAATAGCCGGAAAGGAAAAAAAACATTGTTAGAAAAAACGGTGTATATACCATCTGTATATATGGGTGGTGTAGTTTGCAATGTGCTAACAAAACACAAAAAACGCATATGCCTTTTGCATTATCAATCCATCTGATTCTTTCTTTCATTAATTCTGTTGTGATATGAGAATTTTGTTTACTGATAATCTTGTTTATTTGTCACAGTCACTTCAAAAAATAGCCCTCAAATAGATTTCTTATTTTATTGTGAAAATATAGCATTCCGCATCTTAATATTAGAAATCGATACCAATTGTTTTGACAAATAGCTCTAAATAGTTTTGTCTTATGAGGATTGGCGTTGTATTTAGCTTTTCTATCTATGGTTCCTTTCTGGGAGGCTATGACTTGTTTAAAATCAATTTTTGATAAAAATATATAGGTGTCATCACGACATTGTGCCAAATATGCTTCTCCAATCATAGAAAAACAAGTGACTAAAGTCTTTCCTATAGTTTCAGTTTTTATACAATCTTGTAGCCAAGGGTCAGCAAGGGCGATATCGCAATTTTTGTTCAATGTATCTTTGCACATAAAGCATTTCGGTCTAATGAATAAACGTGAATGAAAAATCTCAGTCCATATAGATTTATTATTGGGTATTTCTATCTTTTTAGAATTGTTTGTTTCTATTTGAATGCTGCTTGGCCATCCGTTGCCTCTGTATTGCAGTTTTTTGATATTGTTTATGTCAATGCCTTTTTTCCGCAATAGATATGTTGTTGCTTCAATTGTTTGCTGTGAAGAGCATGTAAGCCCTATAATTATTACTTTATGGTTCTTCTTTTCTACTATATTTCGTATGCCCCTTGATTGGCAAGGTAAACAAAAGCATGCAAAATCACCTTTTATCTCATTTATATGCTTTTTAATAAAATCTATTAAGTCTATCTCTTGATATATAGATCCGCTTATTTCATAGTCGTCATAAGAATGGATTATTAAAGGAGAATATCTTAATGTTTGATTGTCGAACTTAAAAGAAATGGCAGACTGTATAATGTCTTTATCGAACAACCATTTTAAAAATGCACTGCCAACACCTCCGGATGTGGCACTGTAGCGAACTTGAGCGTCTGCTGAATAACCTAAATATGACTTCATTCTGTTATTTAAAATTTAGTCGAAACAAATATTTCCAGCCAAAAACAACTGAATAGAGTTGAATCTTAAAAACATTGTAATAAGGCGGAATCAGAATGTTAGCTAAACACCCACTAAAAATGAGCGTAATTATAGTAACATAAGCAGCCCCAATAGTTCCATATTTAGGTATAAGTATGTAATTCAAGCCAATACAAATAAAGCAACCTAACATATTTCTGATGAAAGCCCACTTCTGCAACCCTTCCATTATTATTATTTGGCCTGCCGATGATGATAATGCCATCCCAATTGTTTTCCAAGCTAATATCTGAAGGATTGGAACAGCTAATGAATACTTTTCTCCGAATGTCAAATAAATTAGCCAATGCGAGCAAACTGAAGTGAATAATGCAAGTAGGATTGAAATCCAAACTGTTATGCTTACAAAAGCTTTTTTCTTGTTTTCGTATTCCTCCTTTGTGCCGGTTTCTCTTACTTTAACAAGGAGTGGAGTTATTGTTTGGGTTAGGACAGTTGGAAGAAATAGAGTCAAATCAAGAAATTTGCCGGCTGTTGCAAAATATCCAACGGATTCATTATCTATCATATTGCCTATCATTACTTGGTCTATCTTTTGGTATATTACTACTGCTGCACCTGAAAGGACTAAAGGGAAAGATTGTTTTAAGAAATAGGGTACTATTGATTTGTCATATTTCCATAACGATATGTTCCCTATTGTTTTTTTGTATGACAAGCAATAACCACTTGCAACGAGGAAGGTATCAAACAATGTAGCAATGATAAAGTATTCTAAAGGGGCTTTTATAAGAAGGAGAACTATTTTTATAGATGCCCCTATGATGGTTCTTGCTATTTCGGATTTTACAACATATTCGTTTTTGACAATAGATGTGAAATAATTCCGGACTAAATTGAAACAATTCGAGTACAAGGTCAACGAATAACAAATAATCATTAATGCCGTAAAACGATCTGCTTCAAATATCATTAGTGTTACCAGAATTACTAAAAATGCCATGGTAGAACATACAATTCTAATGCGTAGGCAAGTCCCTAATATAATATTTTTGTTTTCAGGCTTACGGGATAATTCTCTAATTTCGATGTTGTCTAGGCCAAAGGTAGACAAGACACTGAATATTGATACATAGCTAATAACATAATTCATTAGGCCATATTGTTCTGGCCCTAAATATCTTGCTACAAGAATACCTACCAATAGAGTCCCTGCCATGTTTACAATTTTACCACCCATGGCCCAAGCTACATTGGATAATATTTTTATTGTATTACCTCCGATATTTTGCTTGATTTTCTTAAGTCTGACAAATGGATTCATTGTATTTGCTTTCGATTTTTCTAATCCTTTTTCTTGTTTTTTATTTAGGCTACGCTAATGAAAGAATAGTCTTTTTTATTGGGGCAGCTATATGTAATTATGATAATTAACATTGCGGTGAAGGTGCTTTTTTAGTTTTGAACTTTGATTTGAGTACTTACGGATATTTACTTTTATGCCAGATCTTCATCCTCCAGATAATTCTTACTTTTGGCATCTGCCGTATATCCTCCCATACGTTCCCAGTCAGTTGAACGATGTGCTTTTTGTGGGGGATTGTAGTCTACATATTCTCTTTCAGTACAACATTGCGCAGCTTGTACAAGCCGAAGCATTTCTGTTTCTCCAAGCATTTTCAGATTTCTGTAGAGATGTCTTTTTTCTTGTTATAGTACAATTTTGCAGCTTTATAATATTTTTGTGGCAGATTGAGGGAGAAAATGGCCCTCTATTGAATTTAATAGTAAGTAAGCTATTTTGAAGTGGTATATGCCTTTCCATAAGTCGGTCGAGATACTTTGTTGGTTATAGATTTCTTTGGCATATCAGTTATATCCCCTCACCTCAAAAATAGTGGGCACTCTTGCTTTGAGAACAATATCTATAATCAGAGATAAAAGTTAAAATGCTTACTCTTGTTCCTCCCCAAGAAGATCTGAAAGTTCGGTCATAAAAAGGGAATTGGGATACTTGATTTTATCCACTTTTCTCCAAGCTTTCTTGTAAATGTCTTTTTTGTTTTCTGCAATTTTTTTTATAAAGTCAATATAAACATTGGTTATCAATGAGGTTTGTTCGTTTTTCTGCAATTTTTGAATATGAATAGCTTCTCGCTGTTCAATAGAAAGAAAATCGGTTAAAAATCTGGAGGCCATTTCTATGCCAAAATTTTCTAATCTGGGCGTTTCTGCCAACTCTTCTGCCAGCTGTGCGTAAATCTTTAGAAGACGAACTTCAAAAATGTTGATACGTAGTTTTTCCATGACGTGTATCCAGGTGTTTATGTTGTGAACAACATCGTTTACATACTTTTCAGCATAGCTGTTGGCATAGTGTATCGTATGATTCTCTATCAGATTAGAGCATATCATTTTAAAATAGTAAAGATTGAGATAGGGGTCTTGGGGTTTGTTGTCCTTTTTTATAGACAGCAACAGTCTTCTGATAAAAATGTCAGTAAAACGCAAGAACTGAAATACGGCTGTTGATTGGTATTTATTATCTCTCCATTCATTTGTCTGTTCTGAAAATATAGAGTTCCCCAAGGATGATTCCCTAAACGCTTCTTCTCCAAAAGCTCTAAATACCTCCAAATTATATACAAATTCAGTTTTTGTAAACAAGAGTGTCAAAAAGGGGGAATCGTCCAAACGATATTCGATATCCTGATTTCCTTTATAATTGAGGGGGCCTTTCAAACCCTCTAATAAGTGGGAGTTTTTTTGCCGTATCATTGTTCTGAAATAAACCTCTACTACATTTTTGAAGCCTACAATATTAGCATTTATGCAGCGATGTACACATTTCAAAAAGAAGGTGGAATCGTGTTCTACTGACTTTATGACAAAAGTCTTATTCAAAATCACTTCGTTAAAAATAGCAGTTTCAATAGGTGTATTCTTTTTTTGTAACTTATTTTTTGTTGGCTGTTCATCATTCCATGGAGATTCTTCTTGGAGGGCATTGTTTTGTTCATTATAACTCTTATTTATCTTAGTGATAAGTTTTTCTATTTCTTCCAAATGATATGTTTGTAGATACTCTGTTAGTACATTGATATTGGAATTGATAAGACTTTTATAATAACTGATTAACTTGGCTTTGTTTGAAGAAGGAAAATGTCTGTAGATTGCTATTTTCCATATCAACAGAAAAATGAAAACAAGTGATAGTATATACCCCCATGTAGCAGCCATGGGGCTTCCTTTTATCATGAGGCGTTCAATGTATATTCCTCTTTGCTCATACCACGGAAAAAAGATGAAATAGTTGATTGCTATCATTATAAGAATGTATGTTATGATAGAAAATCTGCTGAATTTGTAAATCCAAATCATTTTATTATTAGCTATTGCCGTAGAAACAATGGCCAATAGAATAGTGATAAGTACTAAAAAGTCGCTGCTTGTCATTAGTGGGTGAATTGGTGTATTTGAACATTCTTTTTTTTGTAAACCCATATGTTTCTGTTTCTTTATTGCTAAAGAAATGAATTCCATTTTTTCCTAATTGTTTTTTGTTTGGAATGACACTAATGTCACCCTTTTTATGAGGAATGCACAAAAGTACGTCAGCTAACAAAGTGCGTCAAGTTAGAAAATAGAAGGGGTATCCATTTATTATACTAATTTGGTTTTTTCAATATATTGCTTCCATTGGCATTCTCCCAATCCGATATATCTTGATATAATTGCGTTTGAACGAATGCCTCTAAGCGGAAACATGGGTGCAATCTGTTCCGAATGCTATTTTCGTTTTCTTGCCTATGGATTAAGTCGTTGATTCTGAGATGATGGCAGAAACGTTTTATGAAATCATGTCCATTAGTCAGTTCATATTCACAACAAGGGGAGTGGTCTCTTTGAAATGATTCAATGTCATTAGCTGTAATAATTCTGTTTGGATTGGATTTCGGAAGAATTTGTGTATGTATATATTCGAAATCTTTTAATAGCTCGGAAGAAAGCCCTTCAACGCTAAATGTCTTGAAATTATATTTTAAATGCTCACAGTAGTTGTACCATTTAAAATAGGAAAGAATATTTAGTTCTTGAAAGATTTGTTTCCATAAATCTTCATTGTATGTTATAGCCAGATTTTCAAATATCTCCTGACGGGTGCTTTCGTTTTTCAGGCACATCATTTCATAATCGTGTGCATCAGCGTAAAAGATATTATCCTCTGTGGGAAAAATGTGGCATAAACGGGCAAAATCACTGTCTTTGATGGCAATATTCTTTATCTTTCCTTGCAGGCAATTATAGACTTTTCTAAAAGCTCCGCAACCGCCACTTGTTTTAATTTCGCTATTCGAATCTTGAAAGAATTTATAGTAGAACTCTCGGTCGTCTTTTCCTTCCACCAAGATTAATGTCTTGTGAGCTTTTGAAGGCGTCTTCCATTCCAGCAGATACTGGTTGGCTGTTATTATAGGATTATTTACACTCTGCAAATTCTGCATGGTTGTTCTCTTCGTTGTTTGTGTATAGGTCACAGGATATATCCCAATGTTCGTTGATGAAAGCAGGGGAGTGGGTGGCTATAATAATTTGGCATTTTAATTCTTCTGCCATTTTCTGATAGTCTTCAAGCATTTGGCTGACCCATGCCATGTGTAATGAGTTTTCGGGTTCATCAATTAGCAATACGGTACGCATATCAGTCGAAAAAGCCAATTTGTAGTACAAGATAATCAAATTTTGCTCTCCGCTGGATAATTTGCGGAGTGGAACTTCTTCCCCTTTATCGTTTATTACGCTGACCCCTTTGACTTCATTTAATTTGATTTTCTTATTTGAAAGGACTTTGCCTGAGACAAAACGGTCAAAAAGGGAAAGTTGCTTATAGAATTTATCAAATGAAGACATTTTTTGCTCCATATCATCAATGTAGAGTGAGAGCACATTTTGTAAATGTTCGGGATATTCTTCCAGAATATCAATTTGGGGCATCAATCCGTATTCTTTGTAATTGTTGATTTTTGCTTTTAATTTTGATAGCTTTTCTTGAAATTCTGCCTCTTTGTATTTATTATATGTTCCTTCTACTAAGCGTTTGATGAATGTGCTGTCTATTTTTTGGCTTTCTGATGCGAACTCCATTTGTTGCTTTGCGAACTCTTTTATCAGTTGTGCGGCAATATCGTCGATTTCAAATTGATTTAATAATCTTCTTCGTCCATCATAACCGGAATGTTGTGTAGAAGCGATAATCCGTTGCTCTTTTATAAAAGAGCATTTCCGCTCTTGCAAAAACATCCGGATATTTTTACTTTTTTCCAAGATAGAAATATCTGAATCTATATTGTATTCTTTGTTTAACAGTTCTTCTATATCATATTCTTCAGTCTGTCTGTATGACAGGGTAGGGAGGAGCTGTCGCCTTAAACGGAGTATGTCTGAATAAGAAAGAGAAAATTCTTCTATATAAGCTTCATCACTTTCATTGGCGTTTAAACGGAAAAAAACTTTTTCTTTTAGTGAAGCGGGCGTTCTGTCTTCACGATTGTTGTCTTCTGCCTCGATTCTCTTTTTTTGTATGGATATATTCATTCCATTTCGGAAGAATATTTGAATTTCCTTGAATTTCAGAAGATAGAAAAACCAAAAATTACAGGTTAGTAGATTATTGATTATTTTTAAGAATGTAGTTTTTCCATATCCGTTAGGACCGGTAATAATTGTTACGCGCTGATTTTCCGGAAATTGAATATCATAGTTGTAAGTGTCATACAATTGCCGGATTAGAATGCGTGCTATCATATATTATATAGTTTTTGTAAAGTAGTTTGTAAAGCGTCGCTTACCGTACAAGCTGTATCTCTGTATATGTTCTTGTTCTCTTCGGAAGTAACAACTGCGGTGTAATGTGGATAGTCTGTTCCTTTGCTGCGGTTGTTTCTCCAATTCATGGGACGTAGATTCTCTATGTGGTTTCCACCTCCCAGTTCTTCAGGATATACATGGTCTATTTCCCATCCCAAAATATTGTCGGTATCTCCATAAGCTTCACGGGAAATCCATGCTCCGGCAAAATCCTGACGATATAAACTCGCATTATATCCGTCTACGATAATACCTTTTTCCCAAATCCTTTGAATCGCTTCAGGAGTTGTTAAATCAGATATATAATTATTTGCCATTGTAGTTTTTTCTATATTCAACGTCCAAAGGTAGATAAAGTTTTTTATTTATCTTGTATTAGATTCTTTTTTTATTCTTTTCCTAATCCTTTTTCTTGTTTTTTCCCGAGTTGACACCTGTGTCACCCCTTAAACATAAATATCCGTTACGCGCGCGAGACAAATTATCAATATAACAAACCAGTATCGTTTGTGTGTGATAAATATTAGCCTATAGAAAGTATTGGAAAAAGGGTGCCACAGGTGTCAAGGCCTCGAGTGAGGTTAAGGTTTCAAGACTCCCGTATGGATTCTATAATTCCTCAAATCCCTCTCCAGGCAATCTGCTACCTCTTTCTCAAAGCTCTCCTTTTCTTGTTCGGTTTTAGGGAACGACCGCCAGAAATGCGTTACGGCATGTATCTGGTTGATGTTGTTACTCAGCCCTTTTTTAAAAGGTTGTAGGTTCTGGTACTCATCATCGTTGCTTGGGCGATGGTCTCGTTGGTCAGATGTCTGCCGTTAACGAGCTGTTCTTTCTGGCATTTGCTCAGAAAGGCTCCGAATGCCGGTGTCACCGGCTCTTTCTTTGTCATGTTGACTCTTTTAATTGTTAAACAATAATAAAAACAAGTGAAATCATTTCCATGTAGTGGAAACGACCGGGCTTGTGTATCTGGGCACTTATGCGTTCCTTCGCGTCGTAATTTTAAACATAAACAAAAATCAGTAAATTATGGAACACCGCAATATCAGCCTTTTCAGAGGCTATTCGGACACAGAATCAGTAGAAACTTCTCTTGAAGAAATAGTCAACATCATTAAATGCGACGCTGCCCTGCGAGACCGCACCGAGAAACATCGCTACTACTTGCAGCAAGACCTGCGTAGGGATGCCGACCGCGAGAAGTCCGGCTGTCCCTGCTTCGCTGTTGCCGTCTGCTTTGAAGGTGGGAAGACCCGCGAACATATCTGTGCCTGGACCGGCTATACCTTGGTCGACCTGGACCATATCGCTCCCGAGCGGATGGCTGCCACACTGACATTGATTTGTGCCGACAAGTATACATTGATGGCCTACACCACTATCAGCGGTCATGGCATCCGTATCATCTGCCGCATCGATGACCTGAACAGAGTGGAAAAGGGAAAAGCCTTCCGGCAATACGCCAAGTATTTCAATCAAGTCAACGACTACTATTCCTGTCTGGTGGGCTTCGAAAGTGACGGGCAGTGCAAGAATGCTACCCGTATCAGCGGACTGGCTTCCGATCCTCATGTATATTACAATCCCAGTGCCGCAGCCTTTGTTCTCCAAAATAGTCCGATTGCTCCCCAACCGCAGGATAGCGCTTCCGAAGTTGTGCCGGCAAAGCGTAACAAACGTTTGGAGAAGGCAGTGAAAGCTGCCGAACGCCTGCTGGAAGAGGAGGGAGTGAGTTATTGTGAACATCATCATAATGAGTACGTGATGCGCATGGGTTATTTGCTCAACCAGTACGGAGTGGCCCGGAAGACAGCCGCCGCTTGGGCAGCGGAGCACTTTCCCGACTATGACGGGGATGTGACAGCCGTCATCGGCTCCTGCTACGCGAATACCGAGGAGCATGGTACCCGCTCTTTTGTCCGCAGGGGAGAGGGCGATGAAAAGTTTGCCACGGTGGCGGATATCGAGCAGTTCCTTTCCGAACAGGCGAAGTTTCGCAAGAATACGGTGAGCGGCAAGCTCGAAGTCTTGATGCCCGATTGCGGAGAGGAGTATACGGAGCTGACCGACCGCTACGTCAACACGTTGTGGAGCCGCATGAACAAGGCAAGGATGCTTGCCCGTGTTACGGACATACGTTCCGTGCTCGATTCGGAGTACACACCGCTTTTCAATCCCTTTGTCTCCTATATGGAAGAGCTGCCTGCCTGGGACCGTACTACCGACCCCATTGCCCGTCTGGCTGCCGGCGTGCACGTGAAGGATGATCAGGAGCTTTTCGGCATCTACTTCAAGAAGTGGTTGGTGGCCACCGTTGCTTCGCTGCTCGACCCTAAGGTGGTGAATCATGAGATTCTGGTATTCATCGGCAAGCAGGGTATTTACAAGACTACCTGGATGCAGCGCCTGCTTCCCACCGAACTGCAGCGTTATTTCTATGTGAAAAGCAACAATCAGCGCGTCAGTAAGGACGACCTCTTTACGCTGACCGAGTTTGCCTTGGTATGCCTGGAAGAGCTGGAAGAGATGACCTCCGCGCAGGTCAGCCAACTGAAGGCCATCACCGCCATGAAGGTGGTGAACGAGCGTGCCGCCTACGGACACTTCAAGGAGAGCCGTCCGCACATTGCCAGCTTCTGCGGGACCAGTAATAATACTTCCTTTCTCAACGACCTCAGCGGCAACCGTCGTTGGCTGCCCTTTGAGGTAGAGTCCATTGACAATCCCTTTGACTGCCCCATAGACTACGCCGGAGTATATGCGCAAGGATATGCTCTCTGGAAGAGTGGTTTCCATTATTGGCTTGAACCGGAGGAGATTGCTGTTATTAATCTTCGTAACCGTAATTTCGAGGTGCCTTGCTTGGAGCGTGAGCTGGTGCAGGTGTATTATCGTCATCCCAGTCCGGGCGAGCGTTGCGTGTTCCTCACCAATGCCCAGATGCTGGGGCGTATTAACATGGGTATCCGCCAACCTTTGAGTGTCACGCGTCTCGGCATGGTGATGAAGCAGGAAGGCTACGAAGCCGTGCGCTACAAAGGATGCCGCGGTTATCGCGTGGTGGAGCTGAAGGGGGAAGAAATTGCCAATGAGCAATACCTGAAGGGAAGAGTGACGGAATAGGGGTTAGGGATTAATCGCTCATCCCTAATCCTTCATCCCTATTCCTACGGTCTTCCCAAGTATCTGAATATAAGTTTCACCTGCAAGGAGGTGAATATTTTCTGGGAGCCTTTGTAGCCGGTATGCCGCAGGGCTTCGTCCAGCGCCAAATTCAGCTTTATCCATTTAGACAAGCGGTTGAGTGCGGATGCCGGTGAAATGGTGGGGGCGTATGCCTCTGCCAGCTCACGTTTGTAATAGGGGCGGACGGGCCACTCTTTGCCGGGGATATTTTCGTAGTCTTCAACGTATTTCATATACAATGTCTTAACGGGTTATTACACTGTAAATGTACGGAATTTTTTCCACATTTCTGTCGTCGCAGACCGGTATAATCTTATCTAATCTCACATTTTCCCACATCCTTTCATACCACTTCACTGCATCTCTTATTCTGCCCGAAGGCATGTCGTATCTTTGTTTTGTCAGACGATGAGGGGTGAAGATTAGTAATCGTGACGCGCGAAGATTAGTAATCGTAAGCCCCCGGGATTAGTATCGTCTCCCTATCTTTTAATTTTTAACTTATAATTTTCAATTTATGATTAACTACAGTATCGTGATGCGTGGCAATCCTACCGATAAAACGGTTGCCAAAAAGGCGTACGCAAGTGCGCAGTATTCGGAAGTGATGGACATCAACCGATTTGCCGAGCATATTGCCAGTCATGGCTGCGTGTACAAGCGTTCGGACATCGTAGCCATTCTCACCATGTCCGTGGATTGTATGCGCGAGCAACTGCTGGCAGGACAAAAAATCCAGTTGGGCGACCTGGGGAGTTTCTACATCAGCATCAACAGTAGCGGTGCGGCTTCTGCCAAAGAATTCAATCCGGCCATTCACATTCGGAAATTGAATGTGAACTGGACTTGTGGCCAGCGCTTCGGAGAATTGCTGGAGGAGGCGGAATTCAATCTGGTGGCAACCCGAAGTGCAGCCCGTGCCGTGGTGAAAGCCTTGAAGGCCGGCAAGACTACCGTGGACCTGACGGGAACTACCGGCGGAGGTGATGATACCGGCGGAAGTGATACCGGAGGCGGATCTGACGGAGACCAAGGGGAAAACCCGTTAGGATAAAACGAAAAAATGCAGCTAACCATAGTATTTAATTCCTTAATTGCAAATTGTTATGAGTGAGAAAACAAAATCAAAATCTGTATGGGGCATTGTCCTTAAAGTGATTATTACCGTGGCCACTACATTGGCCGGAGTGTTTGGCTTGACTTCCTGCATCAATCGTTAGTCGGATGAAAGCAGGCAGTTTCTATCAGAACTATCGGGAGGTAACTCTCCTGGTAGTTCATTGCAGTGCTACGTGCTGTGACCGTCATTTTTCGGTGGAAGCGCTTCGCCGCAGCCATTTGGCACGGGGCTTTGCCGATATTGGTTATCATTTCTATATCACCCGTGACGGTGAAGTACACATTTGTCGTCCGGTCCATCAGATTGGCGCCCATGCCACCGGTTGGAACGACAAGAGCATCGGCATCTGCTATGAAGGCGGACTCGACGAAGAAGGCCGTCCCGCCGATACGCGCACTTATGCGCAGAAATGCTCCTTGCTCGATTTGCTCCGGCAGTTGAAAACAGACTATCCCCATGCCCGGATTTTAGGGCATCGGCAACTCAGCGTTTCCATCCATAAGGCTTGCCCTTGCTTTGATGCAAGAGAAGAATACGAAGGGATTAAGCATTAATCCCTCATCCTTCTCCTTTCCGTGTAATTCCTTGCCTAAAGAAAACATGGCAGGATTTCACGGAAAGCTTGGGGGCAATTCTTATTTTAAATTTTCATGATAGATGTCTTTTTAGAAAGTCAATAAGTTCATTTAATGCATCTGCATTAAGGTTCCAATGATTCTTGTTCGTGTACTCTCTGTAGGGTTCCTTTATCTTTTCTTTTTGTGATTTGGATGTTCCGGACAATACCTCGAGATAAGCATATATTTTTGTCTTTTTTGCTGGAATCGTAAGAGGCTCTCCTTGTTTCCAAGGTAGTTTTATTTCTGCCAACGACTTTTCATAATCAGACCAGCAATCCATTACCGGCTGGTTCTCTTTATAGATAATCTGTTCCAACAAGTCCTCTAACTCACCAATGTCATTATTATTGGGAAATAAGAAAAGCTCAAAAGTCACGTTCTGATGCTCTTTCCAAAGAAGTAGCTCCCCTTTTCGTTTTTCAAAGTCATCATCTGCATCAAATATTACAAGATTGGTACCGCCGTTAGCTGAAATCATCTTCATTTGGTTCAGATAAGTTTCTTCTGTTTTAGGCGAAGTGAGATTGTTCCATCCGGATGTTTTGACAATGTTGTCTTTATCTACCGGAACCTCGAATATAACCTCCAATAATTGCGAAATAAATCGTTTGTCGGCATCTCCTTCGACGAAAATTTTAAAGGTTTGTTTCATTGCCTGATCTCTATTTCGTTATTGATGGCTTCTTTTAATTCGTTAAAAGAATATTTGTAAGCTTGAAAACCTTTCAGTTTGGTACTGACTATATTATACACATTGGCAAGATCTTGAAGTGTCTCGTCGTTTTGTAAAACGGTTTTTAAGCTTTGTATACATTCTATATTGTGTGTGGTGACAAACAACTGTATATTCCGGTTTTCTATAAATTTCAATAGTATCTTCCACATCAGCTTATGTGCACTGTAATGCAAACCGTTGTCGAATTCATCAATCATGACAATGTTATAATCCTCACTTGCAATGGAAGAAATGATATTTATCATGCGTCTTGCACCGTCACCTGCCATACTGATAGGCAAAAGTTCATGTACTCCTTTCATTGCAAGGTATAATCCGTCCGGCAGCGCTTCTATGGACTCTATACGAGGGTCAAACTCCTTTAAGGCATCAATAACGATTTGCTTTTTGTTCCTTTTCACCAATGTTGCAAAGTTGTTGGTCGCATTGGTGTCATTCTTGTCTGCCGGGATGAATAGACAATTCAAGTCTTCTTTGTAATTTGCATCCACTGTTTGTTGCAGAACTCCGGACAAGTCTGTAAACAGAGTGGCATGATAAGAAAAAACGCCTTCCTCCTTTGTGTCAAAATCAAAATTTAACTGTTTGATATCTGAACTCATGGACGTATCGTCGGATGAAGGAACGGCATTATTCTGCTGAAAAGGATAAAAAGTGAGCCTTCTTATACGAGCGTCCGACCTTGCCAGCAGCATGGGGCGATTATTTAAATCTATATTGTGAAACAGATATCTTGTACTATTCATGTTGTTGGCCGACGGTATTCTCCAATAATTAATCCTTGCAGGCATTATAGGGTTAGACATGCCGGATAACATGAATACAGCTTCCAATATCGAGCTTTTCCCCACATTATTAGACCCGACAAAAACATTAAGTTTTGTCAGATTGGCTATTTTGATATAATCAAAGCCTCTGAAGTGGGAGATTTCTATTTCATTAAAACACTTATCCATCATAATAATGTTGCTCCTTTTGTACATGCCGTTTCTTTATGCAAAGAAACAAATTCCGTCTCGTTTTTCCTAATTGTCTTTTATATTTTTTCCACAAACCCTATTGGCATGTCTACATGTGCGCAGCCCAGCATATCCAGCCGGACTGCCACTTTGCTTTTTCCTCCTATCATGACCAGTTCTCCCTCCAATCCGGCAAGGGGGCCTTTTATTACTTTCACGGCATCACCTGCTGCCAGAGGTGTACTGCAAATCTCTACAGCCTCCGGGCTATAATCCAGCATAAAGCGGAAACGTTCCATCTGTTCCTCGGGAATGACGGCGGGACGGCTTTCACCACGCAATACCATGTATCGGCTGATAGCTTGTAAGGTAAGCGGCAAAGGGCGTTCCTGCGGAGTGACATGCACGAAAATCATCATCGGGATGACCAGACGGTCCACTTTTTTGCGTCGGTCGCTCCATTGGCGTATTTCGCTTTGTATGGGTAAGTAATATTCCACTCCCATAGTTTTCAACCGTTCGGCAGTCTTCTTTTCCAGACAAGACTGCACGTATGCCACCAGCCATTGGCGACGAGGAATAATATGAGGGGTGATATCAGTATGGTTCATGTAAAATCCTTTAAAGGTGTATTTCTATGGTTCATAAATAGTTGAGGTTCGGGCGCGCTACGCGGTCGCCTGTCACATTGGAGGGGCGGGGTTAATTAAAAATTAGAAATTAAAAATTAGACACTCGATTATTTACTCTCAACTCTTAATAGCTAGTCGCTAACTCAACTGTATCCGTATTTCTTACCGTAGCCGTAATACTTTCCGTATTTACCATAGCCGTAGTAATAACCGTATTTTTTCTTCTTCATATCGATTCCGTTGACTACTGTGCATAAGTTGGGGAGGCGATGATGCTCCTGAAGCTCGTTGATGAGCTGGTAATCAGTCTTATGCGTATAATCTGCACGACAGACGTAGATGCTGGCGTCCGCTACGCGCGAAAGGATGAGCGTGTCGGTCACCATGCCGATAGGGGCTGTATCCAGTACGATATAGTCATATTCTTTGCGTAATGTACTGATGGTGTCTTCCAGTGACTGGCGTGCCAGTAGTTCCGTAGGATTGGGTGGGATGGGACCGCCCAATAGCAAGTCAAGGTTGGAAGTTATGCCGGAAGGCTGTATCAGCGCATGCAAGTCCGTAGATTGAGGAGCAGCAAGATATTGCGTGATTCCCTTTTCTTTGTGTGAAAGATGGAATATCTTGTTCAATCCCGGTTTGCGTATATCCAATCCTACCAGAATGACCTTTTTGCCGAGCAGTGCCAAGCTGACGGCAAGATTGGAAGCCATGAATGTCTTACCTTCACCGCTTATGGTGGAGGTGACGAGGATTACTTTCTTGTCCGGGTCACCCATGATGAAGAGCAGGTTGGTGCGCAGGCTACGGAAAGTTTCTGCCATGATATTATTGTCGTTTTCGCGGACGGCGATAGTCGGTGTTCCATTTTTACCAGCATCGGTAAGAGGTATGTCACCAATAATGGGGACGGTTGTAAGCTTTTCCACGTCGGTGTGCCCTTCGATACGAAAACGGAGTAGGTTGAGGAGGTAGATGATGCTTATGGGGATGCCTATACCGATGACAAGAGCAATTATGTAAATTAGTTTGCCTTTAGGAGAGACGATACCGCCAGGGATGGGCTCTTCGATAATCCGTCCATTATTGGCGGTGGCGGCCAGTGTAATGGCATTTTCCTCACGTTTCTGCAACAACATGATGTAAAGGGTGGCTTTGATTTCCTGCTGGCGGGAAATGGTCATAAATTCTTGCTCTTGCTTGGGGGCATTGCTGATGCGGCTTTCGTATTTGCGCGATTGCCGGTCGATATTGTTCCGTGTGATTTGCAGTCCTTTCAGTACACTGTTCACCGTAGTTTTCACATTGTGGCGCATGGCTTCGATACCCGTATTTAGATTGATAATGGCGGGGTTACTTTCTGATGAAGTGCGGAGCAGACGCTTACGCTCTACGACGAGATTATTGTATTTCTCAATGGCAGATGCCAGGTTGACATCGCTCAAGCCTACATTGGCAGGGATGACTTCGTCATTATTGTCGGGGTTATTGATATAGTCGCGTAGATAAGTCACTAAATTGATTTGAGTGGCGTTTTCGGCATATTGCTGTTCGTATTTGGAGCTTTCCTGCAGGGCAAGCTGTGCATCGCTGCTGAGGTCGGTCAGACCGGCACGTTGTTTGAATGCCGCCAACTCATTTTCAGTCGTACCCAGCTCGTTGTTGATAATGCCTATACGCTCTTCAATGAAGTCAGCGCTTTTCTGTGCTACTTCATTCTTTTCGGTGTTGGTGTCTATATTATAGACTGCTATCAAATCATTGATGAAGTCAATGGCCCGCTGTACATTCGTATTCTTTAAGCTGACAGCTGCAATAGTACTAGTTTTAGAAGTAGGCTCTATGGTGAGGGCAGAACTGTAGCCAATGGCTACGGCAGTAGGTTTGCTGATGGTGACTTTTAACTTGATGGGTTCGGTCGGGATTGACAAAGAGTCTCTGCCCGAGATGGTGATTACACCGATGGGAAGCGGCAGAATAGCGGGGAGTTTGTCAAAAGACTTTTGTGCTTTCTGCTTCTCGTTGTCTTGTGTGTAACTGACTTCGGCAGACAGTTTGCCGAGTGTATCGTAAGTCAGGTCCAATAGAATGTTTTCATCCAGTTTATCTGCCTCCTCGGCAGTCATGAAGACGTCAAAGGGAGTATCTTTATAAAGTGGAATATCGTAACCGAATGGCTGTTTTTGTGCTATGTTTATATAAAGATTCAGGTGTGATACGACTTTCTTGATGAGCGTGCGTGATTTTAGGATTTCCACTTCATTGTCAAAATTGCTGGTCATGGAAAACATACCGAAATCCTGCATAGCGGCTAAAGCATTGTTAGCGCTCTTCTTATTGTCATCTTCTTTAATAAGTACAGAAGAGGCTACTTCGTATACAGGAGCCTGATAGCGTAGATAAATGAAGGCGAGAGCCATGCATATCAGTATACTTGCAATAAACCAGGGCCAGTGGATGACATATTTAAAAAAGAGGGCTTGAAAATCTGTCTTTTCCTCTTTCTCATCAAAAAGGTCATCGTATAAATCTTCTTTCATCGATATGTAGGGATTAATGATTAGCGTTTAACTTTTAACTTTTAACTTTTAATTATCTTGCTATCGTCACAATCAAGCTTGCCAGCGAAACGAGTGTACCTACTACGGAGAACCAGATGGTGGTGCTGTTGCTGATACTGGCATTTTTAGCTTTGGTCTTGTTTGGAGTGACATAAAGAATGTCATTTTGTTGCAGATAATAATAAGGAGAATGAAGGATATTTTGCTCATTTAGATTCAAGCTTATGATATTCCGCTGTCCGTTATTGTCTTCGCGGATAAGCTTGACGTTACTGCGTATACCGTAGACCGTCATGTCTCCTGCCATGGCGAGTGCCTCAAAGAGATTTACTTTCTCGTTGTTGATGGTAAATGTACCGGGACGGTTCACTTCTCCGATAACTGATATTTTGTAGTTGGACATGCGTACGGTGACGATGGGAGTCTCTTTGAGGTAAGGGCGAAGTTGCTCACGAATCAGTTTTTCCGCTGCGGTTTTAGTCAATCCGCCTATCTTTAATTTACCTATGACGGGAAAGTCTATCTCACCTTCATTATTGACCAGGTATTGCTGTAGGGTGGGCTGTGATGTGACATAGGTACTATTGGCTTGAGCCACATTGATAGAGGTCTGCATGGTTAGGTTGAACGGTGCCGCTGCTTGTGGGTCGCTAGTGTTGACCGTGATGCTCAACAGGTCTTTCGGCTGAATGCGTGCATCATAGAGGGTATCCTGCTGGTTTACTTCATTAATGACAATTTCCTTATAACCCTTATCTGTAAGTGATTCGTAGCTTTGCAAATAAGGTACTCTTTTATAGGATTGGCAACTTGCCAATGTAAATGCCACCATTAGGATAGTTATGCTTTTCTTGTTTTTCATCACTATGTCTTTTTTATTTTAATTCTCATTTTTTTATTTTAATAGGCTTCCTTCTCGCCCTGGACGGCATTTCTGACTGTCTTGTATATGATGTACAAATCCAATAGGAAAGTCCAGTGTTCCAGGTACCAGACATCACGCTGTACACGTCCCTCCATCTGCCAGAGTTCTTTGGTTTCACCACGGTAGCCGGTGACTTGGGCCCAACCGGTGATGCCGGGCTTTACCAGATGTCTGACCATATATTTGTCGATAAGGCGTGAATATTCTTCAGTGTGTTTCAGCATATGGGGGCGTGGCCCTACAACGGACATTTGTCCCAATAATACATTGATGAATTGGGGAAGTTCGTCAATACTGGTTTTACGGATGAAATCTCCGATTTTTGTTTTGCGCGGGTCATTGGCTGTGGCTTGTAGTTTGTCACTATCTATGTTGACACGCATTGAGCGAAATTTGTAACACCAGAATTCTTTTCCGTTTTCTCCGCTTCGTTTTTGTTTGAAGAAGATGGGGCCGGAAGAAGATAGCTTGATGGTTGTACCTATGATGATATAGACAAAGGGAAATACGGTACAAAGGAAAGAGAGGGAGAAAAAGAGGTCGAAGGCTCTTTTCAGCAGACGATTTTCCATTTGTGTCAAAGGTTCCTCACGGATAGTTAGTACGGGAATATTGCCGAACATCTCGAAGTGCATGCGGCGATGCAGGTAATTGCGGATATTAGGCACACTGTAGAAGCGAATCAAGTGATTCTCGCAATAGTTGATGATAGGATCTATCTCATGACTGCGTGCAGAGGGTAGACAGCAATAGACTTGCTCTATATGATGTTGCTGTAAATAAGTGACGACTTCTTTAGGTTGACCTAAATAGGGGATACTTTCAGGAAAATCATTGGAGGGTAAATCGCAGAAATAGCCGCTAATGCGGAAACCGGTAGTAGGATCTCCTGCCATTTCTTGATAAAGTTCGGCCATATTCTTGTTGCTACCAACCAGAACGACAGTACGTGAATTACCTCCATATTCCCTATATCTTTTGAGAAGATACCGAAACATAAGTCTATAAACAGCAAGACAGATAAAAAATATACCATAAAAACAAGCGAAAAAGCGGAGTGAACTGGTGCCGATTTCCGCTAGAGTAGCCAGACTTATAAATAAGGCTGCGTGGAAAATCGTGTTGCGGAAAGCTCGACGTACAATTCGTTCTGGTCGTACAATGCGTTCATGCAGTATAACTCCGTTAGAATAATTGCAAAGTAGATAGACGAGATTTAGTAATACCAATAACTGTGGCAATGAATGTGTAAATTCATTGCCCAGTGTTTGGTAGTCAAAAATGTGATATAGCGAGATGAAAATGATGTTCAGTAAGCATAAGTCGCCAAAGATAATGACGAACTTAATCACTTTATTGAAATGGAGAACTTGTTTCATAATTCACACTAATTCAATAGCTTTTTGCTCTCTCAATGGTATGGAAAGAGAAAAACCTGTTCATTTCTGTTTGTTTAATAATTCTCTTACTTACAAGGTAATGGATACCAATACTCTCTTACTTACAAGGTAAGAGGTAGTATTTTATTTGGAGAATAATCTTATAAACCAGCCATTAAAAGGTATTTTACATTAAAAGACTATATATGTAATTAAAATGTAAAACGATATTTTATCTCATAATTAAATTTAATTTTTGAATTCAAAATGGGGGCTTTTATGTAAATATATAAGACTGAAATACAAGTGGCTGCAATGTGTCTTATATCTATATATGAGATAAATATGAATTAAAAAATAAATCTATTTTTTTGCGATTGTAGTAATCTTTTTCATATCTTTGCAGCCACAAAACATATTCTCTTACCTTGTAAGTAAGAGAATAAAATTGGATAATAAAAGTACTCCTATACAAATAGGAATACTTTTACAAATTCTAGTTTTTAGGGTTTTTTCTTTTTGTTTGGATGGATTGTTGCAATCACTTTTTTATTTGCTTTACTCATCGCATTGTTGTCAAAAGAAGCAAGGTAAACGTGAGTTACCTTTTCAGAAGTATGTCCTAAGCTTTCACTAATCACAGAAATGGCCACTCCTTCGTCTTTGGCAGTGGTGGCCCAGCTATGGCGGGCTACATAAGATGTTAATGGAATGCTTAACCGTAACATCTTCGAAAGTGTGTGTAAATGTTGGTTGTAGAGCCGTAAAGCACTTTTGTATTGTCTGTAACCATCTTCCCCGGTTAGTGATAATATCGGTAGCAAATAGGGGGAAGAGGCGGCTTCGTTTTTATACCTATTTATAATCTGTGCGGCATACGACTCTATATGTACGGACAATTGCTGACGGGTCTTATGGCGGTAATAATAAATGGTATTGTGCTTGACATCCGTTTTGCGGAGATGTACAAGGTCTACGAACGGAATGCCTCGTAAGTAAAAACTTAACAGAAACATGTCGCGGCTGAAACGCAAGGCGGGTTTCTTCTCCAAATCAAGATTTACCAAGCGCCGGATTAGTAAAGGAGAGATGGCCCGTTTGGCGGTAGGCTCATAGCCAGTGAATACATAGGCGAACAAATCGTCTATACTGTGTGTGAATGGAATGCCTTGTTCGGCAGCTTGGTGAGAGATGGAACGGAGCATACGCATATAGGTGGATATGGTATTATGGCGCCGCCCTTCGCCGAGCAGCCGGTCTTCGTATTGCTTGATGAGGCTGGGGGTGAGATCTGCAAAAGTGATGGAACGGTGGCCGATGAAGCGGAAAAAGCTGTTCACTGTACTGGTATATATACCGGATGTACTGTATCGTCCGGCTTGTTTTGTCCGCTGTATCAGGGAAGCGGAAAAATTATGTATAGTATTCATAATCTGAATTTTAATATTTTAAATACATATAAAACAACCTTGAGCATGAAATGATTGTATGGCAATCAATGCACGCTTAGGGGAGAAATGGTAAAATTTCTATATAAATTCAGATATGTATTCTCCGGGCAGACAGGAGGAGGGTTACAGTATGCCCGAACGTACCCGACTCAGTGTTTCGGGGGTCATCAGCAGATAGGACGCAATGTGCGACAAGGGAGCCCGCTTGATGACTTCGGGCTGATGTTCCATGAGCTGGTTATAGCGCTCGCGTGCAGTCTCAAACCGCCAGGAGTCAGCCTTTATCTGTGAAACAATCAGGGAATATTCCAGAATCTTCCGATAGAACATGTTTATTTCCCATGAGATTTCGGTAAGTGTCAGCAGCTTGTTGTATGGCAGCAGGTATACGACACTCGGTTCGAGTGCCTCAATCATGAGGTGGGTGGGTTCCTGCTTCAAGGTACTTTCTATGCAGATGATGATGCAGCCTTCATAGGAAAAGTGTTCGGTGACGTCTTTACCGTTTTTATAATAGAATTGGCGCAACATGCCTTTTCCTACAAATACGATATTATGGCTTATCTGCCCTTCATTGAGTAATAATGCGCCCTTTTCTACTTCCTTGCGAATGAGGATTTCCTCTATCAACCTTCTTCCCTCGGGAGCCATGCCTGGATAGCGGGAGTTGATAGCGGCATCTACGGTTTCTTTCAATAGTGCATCCATAAAGCCATAATTTGTTTGTTCGAGGGGCAAAGATAAGGTTTTTACGAGAAAAAATCAGCTCCGTATGAAACTTTTGTTTACCCATTTCATGCCATACCAGCGGCGGACGAAAATGAAGCCGCGGATATTCTCGTCCAACAGGAAGGCTACCCACATGCCGCAGATACCCCAGCCGAAGGGGAAGCCGAAAAGGTATCCCACACCTACAGCTACACTCCACTGCACCACCAACCCTACGTAGAAGGGGTAGTTGACATCTCCTGCCGCACGAAGGGCGTTGGTGGCGAAGATGTTGATGGGGCGGCCTATTTCGAGGAGTACATCTATGATAAGGATGGTGGCACCCATACGTATGATGTCGGGGTTGGACGTGAGCCAGCCAAAGATGGCATGCCCCGAAAGGGCGAGGATGCAGGACAGCATGACGGTAATCATGACGGATTTCTTCATGACGTATTTTCCCATAAGGAAGGCTGCGTGAGGTTTCTTCTCGCCTATCAGATGCCCGATACAGATGGCGCCGCCTTGTGCCATGGAGATGCTGAACAGATAAGCGAACATGATGATGTTGACACAATAGGTACGGGTGGCGAGCGCTTCCACTCCCAGCATGTTGATGAAGTAGGTGATGACGACTTGCGACGAGCTGTACGACAATTGTTCGCCGGCGGAGGGCAGGCCTACCTTCATCAGGTTCTTTAGTTCTATCCACGGAAAAGGGCGGAAGTATGCCGGTGGAAAACGGTGGATGTGCTTGCGGAACAGTATGACGAACAGTATAATCATGGAGACACCCCGGCTGAAGGCTGTGGAGATGGCGGCGCCTTCCACGCCCAGTTCCGGAAAGCCGAAGCGACCGAAGATGAGGGAGTAGTTGCCGATGATATTGAGGATATTGACTACGACGGTGACCATCATCGGGTAGATGGCCTTGTTGGCACTGCGCAGGGAGGCGGAGAGGGTGAGGGATAGTGCCTGGAAGAAGGCGAAAGCGCCTACGATACGCATATAGTCCATGCCGTCCTGCATCAGTTCAGCGGTGAGCCCCATCAGCCGGAGGATGGGATGGGCGCAGGAGAACAGTACCAGGCTGACCGTGATACCTACCGCCAGGTTGACGAGGATGGATACGCCGACTACTTGCACTACTTTCTTGTGTAGTTTCGCACCGAGATACTGGGAACACAGAACGGACGTTCCGAGGTTGATGACTTCGAAAACGAGGAAAGTGAGCATGATAATTTGGTTGACTACCCCTACGGCGGCAACACTGTTGTCCGAGTGGCGGCTCAGCATGATGGTGTCCACCGCACCGAGCATCATGATGAGAAGTGTCTCTATAAAAATGGGGGCGGCCAGCTTGGCAAGCCGCTTTTTCAGACTTTCTTGTTGTATCATTGTCCGTGTATGTGCACTATACTTTAAAAATCGCGCAAAGATAAGGAAAGGTTGAAAAGGACGGTTTGATATGTATCAAATTTTTTTTCTTGTTTTAGGGTTTGAGTGTTAACGTGTTATCTCAAATTGTATGAAAACGGTGAAAAAAATATGTAGGAAAGATTTGCACAGTCCAAAAGTTTGCCCTACATTTGCACCGCATTTGAAAAGAATGCTGGTTATAAAAAAGGAAGTTTGGGTGAGTGGCTGAAACCACCAGTTTGCTAAACTGACGTACGGGTAACCGTACCGGGGGTTCGAATCCCCCAGCTTCCGCCAGATGCACTCTTAGCTCAGTTGGTAGAGCAACTGACTCTTAATCAGTGGGTCCAGGGTTCGAATCCCTGAGGGTGTACAAGACAAATGCGAGGGTGGGTTCATCTAACGGTTAGGATACATGCCTCTCACGCATGGTATACGAGTTCGATTCTCGTACCCACTACAAAAACAAGAAAGCGGTTGACTGATGAAACGGTTAACCGCTTTTTGTTTTTCATTTTTCTGTTGTAATCCGAAAATAGTTTCTATATTTGCACCCGCTATGGCGAAATGTATATTCTATATCTTGTTAGGGTTGTTCCTCATATCGAAGTTCACTTCCGTTTCTGATGATATGGAGGGATGTAAGACACTCCCTACTGCGGATGTGCATTATTTCTCCGGAGCCCAGCACAGCTTGTCGGGGGCAGATGGCAGACAATGCCAGGAAAAAGGGGAGGACGCGAATTATAATTGCCTGGCAGATGCCGGTTGCATAGGAAATACCTTCTCATTACGGCATGCCTCTTGCTCGAAATTGTTGAGGCTTAATCCGGACTTCATTGCCGCCAAGGTTGCGAGAACCCTGAAAACTCTGCTCCCGGAAGAAAAGACAACTTCTTTCCCCTTTACTTTCCATCTCCATAAGATTTCATATAGATATTATGTATATACGCTGAGGCGTATTCTTATTTAGTACTTTCCCCTCCTCTCTTTCGGGAGCCGGAGAGATTGCCCGTCTCCCCATGCCGAGTTTTTCTCTATTTTTTAAGTACTGATAATCAATATATAATGGATTTTCTATTGGATTTTATTCTCCATATCGATCAGTATATGATTGATATAGTGCAGGAATATCATATGTGGGCGTATGCCATATTGTTTCTGATTATTTTCTGCGAAACGGGGCTGGTGGTCACACCTTTCCTGCCGGGCGATTCCCTGCTTTTTGTGGCGGGAGCTATTGCCGCACTGCCCGACATGCCTCTCGAGGTCAATGTGCTGGCTTTGATATTGTTTGTTGCCGCGGTATTGGGCGACTCTTGCAACTACATGATAGGGCATTTCTTCGGGCAAAGGCTCTTCAATAATCCCGATTCCAGAATATTCAAGCAAAACCATCTCGACAAGACCCATGAGTTCTATAAGAAGTATGGAGGCAAGACAATTATCATAGCTCGTTTTGTGCCTATCGTCCGTACGTTTGCGCCATTCGTGGCGGGGATGGGTAAGATGCATTACTATTACTTCATGCTGTACAACCTGATTGGGGGCGCCTGCTGGATTGTCATCTTCTGTTATGCGGGTTATTTCTTCGGTGACCTTCCGTTTGTACAAGAGAACCTCAAACTGCTGATTGTGGCCATTATTGTGGTTTCCATACTGCCGGCCGTGGTAGAAGTGCTGCGTGCAAGACTGAAACAACGAAAACAAAAATAAATTAATATACTTAGTACATTTATCCATTATGAAGAATTCTTTTTTTAGCCGGTTCACACCGAAAGAACCGAAATTCTTTCCTTTGCTGAAGCAATTGTCTGAGATTTTATTGTCCTCGTCGGCTCTGTTGATAGAAATATTGGGCCATGACTCGCCTGAGAAGAGGGCGGAAGATTATAAACGAATCAAAGATTTGGAGCGCGAGGGCGATAAGCTGACCAATCTGATTCTGGATGAACTGGGCACTACTTTCATTACTCCTTTTGACCGGGAGGATATCCATGACCTGGCTTCGGGCATGGATGATGTGATTGATGGAATAAACAGCTGTGCCAAGCGTATCACTATCTATAATCCGCATCCTATTTCGGACAAGGGGAAAGAGCTGGGACATATGGTTCAACAAGAAGCGGCCCTCATCGGCCAGGCCATGGATGAACTGGAGGCATTTCGCAAGAGTCCGGATAAGCTGCGCGCATATTGCAACCAGCTGCATGACATAGAAAACCGGGCAGATGATATTTATGAATTTTTCATCACCAGGCTTTTTGAAGAAGAGAAGGACTGCATTGAACTCATCAAAATCAAGGAGATTATGTATGAGTTGGAAAAAACGACGGACGCAGCCGAACACGTGGGCAAGATTTTGAGGAGCCTGATTGTGAAATACGCATAAACGAACGGACGCATGGAACTATTAGTGATTATCATTGTACTGGCTCTGATATTCGATTATATCAACGGTTTTCATGATGCGGCCAATTCTATTGCCACCATTGTGTCTACCAAAGTGCTTACACCGTTTCAGGCGGTGATATGGGCGGCTTTCTTCAATTTTGTGGCCTTTTTCATCGCCAAGTGTGTCATCGGCGGTTTCGGCATTGCCAACACCGTATCGAAAACGGTGATGGAGCCTTACATTACTTTGCCTATCATTCTGGCCGGCGTGATTGCGGCTATTGCCTGGAATCTGTTCACTTGGTGGAAGGGAATCCCTTCCTCTTCTTCGCACACGCTTATCGGAGGTTTTGCCGGAGCTGCCATCATGGCACACGGTTTTGAGGCCATCCAGTTGAGTATCATTCTGAAGATTGCGGCATTCATTTTTCTGGCTCCCTTGATTGGTATGGTGGTGGCATTCGGTTTTACGTTGTTGGTCTTGTACATTTGCCGCAGGGCGCATCCCCATACGGCCGAGGTGTGGTTCAAGAAACTGCAGCTGGTGTCTTCGGCTTTGTTCAGCATCGGGCACGGTCTGAATGATTCACAGAAGGTAATGGGTATCATTGCTGCGGCTATGATAGCCGGACATTCGGAAGGACTGGGAATGGGGATAAACAGTATTGATGACCTGCCGGACTGGGTGGCATTCTCTTGTTTTACGGCCATTTCACTCGGTACCATGTCCGGCGGGTGGAAGATTGTGAAGACCATGGGGACTAAGATTACGAAGGTGACGCCACTGGAAGGGGTGATTGCGGAAACTGCCGGTGCGTTTACGCTTTATCTGACGGAGTATCTGAAGATTCCGGTAAGTACGACACACACCATTACGGGAGCTATTATCGGAGTAGGGGCCACGAAGCGGCTTTCGGCTGTGCGTTGGGGAGTTACGAAGAGTCTGATGACCGCTTGGGTGCTGACTATCCCCGTCAGTGCTTTGCTGGCAGCAGGGATTTATTGTATCGTATCCCTTTTTTAGAAGTGCTGCCGCATAAAAAATAGACGGGTTCGTTTTATTTTGCATGAGGTTTGCACTATCTTTGCAGCCTGAAACTGTAAAATAGAATGCACATTGGACTGGCTATATAGTTTATTCGTCGAGCACTCCGCCTTGCAGGCGGTTGTGGTACTCTCACTGATTTCCGCTATCGGATTGGGATTGGGGAAGATACATGTTTGCGGCATTTCATTGGGAGTGACGTTTGTATTCTTTGCCGGCATCATTGCCGGGCATTTCGGGTTGTCCATAGACCCGCAGATGCTGAATTATGCGGAAAGCTTCGGGCTGGTGATATTTGTGTATGCTTTGGGTTTGCAGGTGGGACCGGGCTTTTTCAGCTCTTTCCGTAAAGGAGGGGTACAACTGAATATGCTCGCCACGGGTGTAGTGCTTATCGGCACCCTGCTGACTGTACTGGGCAGCTATGGGTTGGGAGTATCCCTGCCGGATATGGTGGGCATACTTTGCGGTGCCACGACAAACACACCGGCACTCGGTGCGGCACAGCAGACATTGAAACAGATGGGATTGGAGTCCAGTACCCCTGCTTTGGGGTGTGCGGTGGCATATCCGCTGGGGGTGGTAGGGGTCATTCTGGCCGTACTGTTCATCCGTAAGACGCTGGCGCATAAGGAAGACCTGGAATTGAAAGAGAAGGATGACGTGAACAAGCCTTACATTGTTGCGTTCCAGGTGCACAATCCTGCCATCTTCAACAAGAGTATCAAGGAAATAGGCGGGCTGAACAGCTATCCGAAGTTCGTGATTTCCCGCTTGTGGCGGGATGGGAATGTGAGTATTCCTACCTCGGAAAAGATTATAAAGGAAGGTGACCGCCTGCTGGTGATTACCTCGGAGAAAAATACGCCGGCTCTGACTGTGCTTTTCGGCGAGCAGGAGCATACTGACTGGAACAAGGAAGATATAGACTGGAATGCCATAGACAGCCAGCTGATTTCGCAACGTATCGTGGTGACGCGCCCGGAGTTGAACGGCAAGAAGCTGGGTTCTCTCCATCTGCGTAATCATTACGGTATCAATATCAGCCGGGTTTATCGTAGCGGCGTGCAGCTGCTGGCCACAGCGGAACTGACCTTGCAATTGGGTGACCGCCTGACCGTAGTGGGCGAAGCCGCTGCCATACAAAATGTGGAGAAGGTGCTGGGCAATGCTGTGAAAAGCCTGAAGGAACCGAACTTGGTGGCGGTATTTATCGGCATTGTCATCGGTCTGGCTTTGGGAGCAATTCCTATTTCCATTCCCGGCATCAGCGCTCCCGTGCGGCTCGGATTGGCAGGAGGCCCTATCATCGTAGGTATTCTTATCGGGACATTCGGTCCGAGGATGCACATGGTGACTTATACTACGCGCAGTGCGAACCTGATGCTCCGTGCATTGGGATTGTCTCTTTACCTGGCTTGCCTGGGACTGGATGCAGGTGCCCATTTCTTCGATACGGTATTCCGGCCGGAAGGGCTGTTATGGATTGCTACGGGTTTTGCGTTGACTGTGGTTCCGGTATTGATTATGGGTATCGTTACCTTCAAGTGGCTGAAGATAGATTTCGGAACAATGGCGGGTATGCTGTGCGGAAGCATGGCAAACCCCATGGCGCTGAACTACGCCAACGACACCATTCCGGGAGACAATCCGTCTGTAGCTTATGCTACGGTTTATCCGCTGTGCATGTTTCTACGGGTAATTATAGCCCAAGTGCTGCTCATGTTCTTCATTAATGGATAATGAAGAATGAGGGATATTATCAACTGTCAATTATCAACTATCAATTAAATAACTATGGGAAATATAACTCCGGAAAGTATTGTCAATGACTTGCGTTATTTGCAATTATTATCACGCAGTTTTCCTACCATTGCTGATGCCAGTACAGAAATCATCAATCTGGAGGCCATTCTGAATCTGCCGAAAGGTACAGAGCATTTTCTGACGGATATTCATGGCGAGTATGAGGCTTTTCAGCATGTGCTGAAGAATGCATCGGGGGCAGTGAAACGTAAGGTGAACGAAATATTCGGGCATACACTGCGCGAAAGTGAGAAGAAGGAAATCTGTACGTTAATTTATTATCCGGAAGAGAAGCTGCAACTTATCAAGGAGCAGGAAACGGACCTGGATGACTGGTATTTGATAACACTGAACCAGTTGGTAAAAGTATGCCAGAACGTTTCGTCCAAATATACCCGTTCGAAAGTACGCAAGGCACTTCCAGCAGAGTTCTCGTATATCATTCAAGAGCTGTTGCACGAATCGAGCATCGAACCTAACAAGCATGCCTATATCAATGTCATAATCAGTACCATTATCTCTACGAAGCGTGCGGATGATTTTATTGTGGCGATGTGCAACCTTATCCAGCGCTTGACCATCGACTCGCTGCATATCGTGGGCGATATATACGACCGCGGACCGGGTGCGCATATTATCATGGATACTCTCTGTGATTATCATAATTTCGACATCCAATGGGGTAACCACGATATTCTGTGGATGGGTGCCGCATCGGGTAATGATGCTTGTATAGCCAACGTAATCCGTATGTCGATGCGCTATGCCAATTTAGCAACGCTGGAGGATGGTTATGGCATCAATCTGTTGCCGCTTGCAACGTTTGCCATGGATACCTATGCGGATGACCCTTGCACCATCTTTGCGCCGAAAATGAACTTTGCCGATGCGGAATACAATGAGAAGACCTTGCGGCTGATTACACAGATGCACAAGGCGATTACGGTTATCCAGTTGAAACTGGAGGCGGAAATCATCAGCCGCCGTCCTGAGTTCGGTATGGAGAACCGGAAACTGCTGCATCTGGTGGATTTCGAGCGTGGTGTGTTTGTATACGAAGGCAAGGAATATCCGTTGCGCGATGTGAATTTCCCCACCGTAGACCCGGCGGACCCGTATCGTCTGTCGGACGAAGAGCGCGAACTGATGCACCGGATTCATTCTTCTTTCATGAACAGCGAGAAGATGAAGAAGCACATGCGCTGCTTGTTTACGTATGGCGGCATGTATCTGGTGTGCAACAGTAACCTGCTTTATCATGCTTCCGTGCCTCTGAATGCGGACGGCAGTTTTAAACATGTCCGCATCGGCCAAAAGGAATACTGGGGACGTAAGTTGCTGAAAAAGACCGACCAGCTGATACGTACCGCTTACTTTGACGAGGACGGTTCGGACGAGAAACAGTTTGCACTGGATTATGTCTGGTACATGTGGTGCGGACCGGATGCCCCTTCCTTCGATAAAGACAAGATGGCTACCTTTGAACGCTATTTTGTGGCCGACAAAACATTGCATAAGGAGACGAAAGGGCATTACTATGCTTTGCGCAACGAGGCTGAGGTGTGTGACCGCATTCTTGAAGAGTTCGGCGTGAAGCCGGGGCCACATTCGCATATCATCAACGGACATGTACCGGTAAAGACCATTAAAGGTGAGAAACCCATCAAAGCGGATGGTAAGCTGCTGGTGATTGACGGTGGTTTTTCAAAAGCCTATCAGCCGGAAACGGGAATTGCGGGATATACGCTGGTATATCATTCCCACGGCTTGCAGTTGGTGCAGCATGAGCCGTTCCAGAGCCGTCAGAAAGCCATTGAAGAAGGACAAGACATCAAGTCTACAACCCTGGTTGTCGAATTCAATTCGCAGCGTATGATGGTGAAGGATACGGATAAAGGAAGTGAACTCGTTACGCAGATTCAGGATTTGATGAAACTGCTGGTGGCGTATAGGACGGGGCTGATTAAGGAGAAGCAATAATTTATAATTTCAGTATCGTCACCCCGCCCTCTACAATGATGCCTTTGTCATAGGTTTTCCCTTGGGTGTAGTAGCGGCTGCCGCCATAACCGCCGGTGAGGAATATGCCAAAGCGCTCGGTCAGGTGGTATTCCAGATTGACACGTGCCTGGAGGGCATAGAGACGTGCCGGAATGCCGTAGTCCTTGTTCTTGAAGGTTTCTATATGTTGGTATCCCAGATCTCCGCTGATGAACAGCTGTTTGTAGAGCGGTAATTCAAGACCGGCACGGTAGAAGAGGGCAGCGGAAAACTTATCGCCAAAATCCAGATAATGGGTACCGCCACCGAGGATGGTATAGAAGAGCCGGTTCTTGAAACGGGCACCTACATTCAGCTTGGTGGCATTACCACCGAAAAACATCAGTTGAACTTTTGTTTGGGGATTGGCATTGACTAATCCCAACTGGAAACCATCTAATTTTTCTTTGTAGTAGTTGAATAGACCTATTTGAAGCCCTTGGGCACGTATAGCCATATTGGCAGCACCTATTTGTAATCCCCGGGCTGTACCACCCACCACATTGCCCAGGCCGGAAACCTGAACACCGGTCATATCTCCGGCGGTGATGTTAGTAAGGGCGGACATCTGCATACCATTCAAGTCTTCACCGATTACACTTAGCAGGCCGGCCCCTGAAAATCCTTTGAAATTTCCGCCGGAAATATTGGCGAGTCCGGCAAAGTGTATGCCGGAAGCACCTTCTCCGCTGATATTCAACAGGCCGCCTATGGAGGCGCCACGATTATAGTCCCCACTGATGTTTGCCAGGCCGGAAATGATGACGCCTTGCGCATGGTTTCCGGTGATACCTACCAGTCCCGAAACGGATACTCCGATAAGGTTGTTGCCATTGATGTTGGTAATTCCTGCTATCTGCATGCCTCGCATGCTTCCCCCCACCATATTTGACAGACCTGCCATCTGTACACCGTTCACATCCCTGCCGGTTACACTGCCAAGAATATTCATGCCGAGGCCATTCAGACGGTTCATGGAGGAGAACACACCCAGATTGAAGCAGGTGCTTCCTATGGTATCAGTCCGCTGTGTGGAGATGTTTTTCCATAAGGAGATATTGATACCTACCGGGCCATGGTCTGTTCGTGGAGAGCGTTGTTTCCGGAAAGATTTCTCGGAGGATTTCTGAATCGTATCCGGCTGTACGCTGCCCGGATTATGTTCTTGGGCAAGAGCTGTCCCTGCAAAAAGCAGGGACACAAGGAGGAGGGAAAGGTTTCGTTTCATACTTTTTTCTATATTTCGTCCGGCCAGGGAGCTGGTTGGCGGGTGGCACGCAACAGAGGGCGCTGCGCATCCACAGACCGGAGGTAATTACTTAATTTCCGTGACAACTCTTTGACAACTTCAGGCTTCTCTCGGGCCATATCATGTTTTTCACTGATGTCGGCGGGGATGTTGAAAAGTTCCCGTCTACCGTCACCGAAATAATACACCAGCTTCCACTCGCCCGAACGGATGGAGCAAGTGGCTCCGATGCCCGGGCCGGAAGGACCCCAGCTATTGGGATAATGCCAGTAGATATCACGGTCTTTCATTTTACCTTTTCCGGTGAGCAATGGCATGAAACTGATGCCGTCGCGTTGCTGTACGGTTGTATAGTTGTCTACGCCTGCCATCTCAAGGATGGTGGGGAAGAAGTCCTCTATCATCAGGTAATGGTCGCATTGGGTTTGGGGCGCTACGATGCCCGGCCAGCGGACAATCATCGGTTCACGTATGCCTCCTTCGTAGGCGGAACCTTTACCACTGTTGAGCGGATAGTTCTGGACATGCAGTTGTCCGGCGCGGGTATGGGCCGCCAAACCGCCATTGTCGGACATGAAGATGAGGATAGTGTTTTCCGTCAGGTTGTTCTTGTCCAGATAATCCATAATGTCTCCCAGACTTTTGTCCATACCCTCAATGAGAGTAGCATAGGCAGCTTCTACCGGAGGAAGGCCTTTGTCCAGGTACTTCTGGTAGAAACGCATGTCAGGTTGTATAGGGGTATGGATGGCATAGTGTGCCATGTACAGAAAGAATGGCTTGTCAGTCTGCTGTGCATCGTCCAGGGCCTTCATGGCCTCTATGGTAAGGGCTTCACTTAGGAAAGTGTCGGTTCCATGATATTTCTCCAGACCGGGTACGGCAGCCAGCGGGCTTTTACCGTCTGTTTTGTTGCCGAAATTCTCCTTGCCATAGTAGCTGGCAGGTGAACCGGCAGCATGTCCGGCTATGTTCACTTCAAACCCCATTTTCAACGGGTCGGCTCCGGGAGTGCCTTCAGCACCGAAGTGGGCTTTTCCGCAATGAATGGTGTGATAGCCATGGTCTTTGAGCACTTCGGCCAGGGAGGTGACTTGTGTGGTCCGTTCCACGCCAGGCTCTTGACAAATGCCGTTAACGTTCCATTCCGGATAAATCATGACCGAGTCGGGTTGTTCATGGGTAGTGTTCTTGCGGAGGGTCCAACTGGTGACTCGATGCCTGGCAGCATTCATTCCCGTAAAAAGGCTGACACGCGTAGGTGAACTGATGCTGCATGCATAGGCCTGCGTAAACATTTTGCCTTGTGTAGCCATCCGTTCCATGTTGGGAGTATGGTACGTATCGTTGTACTTGGTACGCTGTGTCCAAAAGGGGAGGGACGTGTCTTGCCATCCCATGTCATCCACTAGGAACAGAATGATGTTTGGCTGCTCTTTTGGAGCAGGTACGGCATCCCCAGGCGGCATGCCATACGCTTCTCCCGCCATTCCGCATATCGGAAGCATGGCGGATAATAATAATTCGTTTCTCATTTAGATAATAATTTAGAAAGGGTTAGATAGGTTGTAGTTTAATTGTTTTTTTACATTATCCTTTGGCCTCCTGATACAAGAAGCGTTTGATAGATTTCTTCGGCGTTTTTTCAAATTCTTCAGGATAGATTTTCATTTTGAATATCTGGCTGTATGCGGGCAGTTCTGCATTCAGTGCCACACGGTTTTCCTCCATGACGCGTTCGATGTCGTCATTGTTCAGCCCATGGGCAAAGGCATCATCGAAGTCGGGGTAAACCAGACCTACCAGTTTCTCATTCTGCTGCACGATGATGCTTTCGGCTACATACGGCATATTGTTCAGTTTGTCTTCTATCTCTTCCGGGTAGATATTCTGACCGCTCGGACCAAGGAGCATGTTCTTGCTGCGTCCCTTGATGCTTACGTTGCCTTCGGCATCCATCAGGGCAAGGTCTCCGGTGTGCAGCCAGCCGTCTTTGTCGAGTACCTGTACGGTGGCCTCGTCGTTCTTGTAGTAACCCAGCATGACATTGGGACCACGGCAGACAATCTCTCCCGGAATGTTTTCGGGATCGGATGATAGGATTTTCACCTCCATACGCGGTGCAGCCTTTCCGCAAGAACCGGGTTTGAAGCGGGTCCAATCCTCGTAACAGATGATGGGACCGCATTCCGTCATTCCATAGCCTACCGTATAGGGGAAATCTATCATCTTTAAGAACTGCTCCACTTCCTGGTTGAAGGCAGCTCCTCCTACAATGATTTCTGCAAAGTTTCCGCCAAAGGCTTGAATCATTTGTTCGCGTACGGTCGCCTTTATCTTGTCATTGATGATGGGTACTTTCAGCAACAACTTCATGGCGGGAGTTTCCAGCTTGGGCAGTACGCTCTTCTTTATAATCTTTTCGATAATGAGCGGAACAGCCACAATCAGGTTAGGCTTCACTTCGGTGAAAGCCTGGAAAATGATTTTGGGGCTGGGCATACGAGTGAGGAAGAATATGTGGCAACCTACGGCGAATTCATACAGAAACTCGAATGCAAGTCCGTACATATGTGCCATTGGCAGCATGGAGACAATCTTGTCACCGGCTTTCAGCGGCAATACTTCGAAAGCAAAAGTGGTGTTTGACCAAAGGCTGCGGTAGGGCAGCATCACTCCTTTGGAGTAACTGGTGGTGCCGGATGTATAGTTGATGACCGCCAGTTCGTCGGGCTGGTCCTTGTGATAACTGACATGTTCCTTGCGGAAGTTCTTGGGGTATTTCTTACCGAACATTTCGTTGAGATGTTCGCGGGCATAGTCCAACTTTTCGCTGCGGGAGACAAGAATGTAGAAGTCTGCCATCATCATGATGCCCTCCAGCAGCGGCATGGCACTTTCGTTGAGGTTTTCCCAAACCTGGTCGCCTACGAAAAGCAGTTTGGCTTCGGAATGGTTCACGATGTTGTGTACATTGTCTGCCTTGAACTCGTGAAGGATGGGGACGATTACCGCACCGTAGGTCAATGTTGCGAGGAACGTTACGCCCCAGTGGGAACTGTTGCGGCCACAGACGGCAATCTTATCGCCTTTCTTGATGCCGCTTGCCTCGAAAATGATATGCAGCTTTTCTATTTTGCGGGCTACGTCCTTATATTGTAGGGTTGCTCCCTTATAGTCGGTCAGAGCGTCTAAATCCCAATTTTCCTTTATGCTATTCTCTATATAGGCGATAAAACTTTGTTCCATGATATTAATTGCACATTTGGTTGAAAATTGTGCAAATATAAGGGTTTATATATAGAAAGCAAACTTTTATAGGGAAAATAGTTTTTATGGCGGCTATTTGCTAAAACTCGACAGTTATACCTAAAGTAGGCAGGATAGTGCCGCTTTCCTGCTTGAGGTATTTCATTTTATAGCGCTGTTCGGTAACAGGAGCAGACGGATTTTCGATGATGCCCGTACTCATTATCACATCCGGTTGCTTCAGTTTGTTGCCGGTGATATTCTGTATGTCCAGATAGATTCCTATCATGCAGTGATGGAAGTAGAAGGACTTGTCCACACGCAAGTCTAACTGGGCAAAGTTGGGAAGCCGCCCGGTATTATAGTACGCATAGTCGTAGTAGGGCTGTCCTTTGGCATCCCATGCTTCTACGAGTGATGATTTGTCTTCATCATAGGGAGTGTAGGGGCTGCCGCCTATATAGCTTAGCTTGCCTCCTATGCTCCAGCGCCGGGGCAGGTTGTATGTACCGCTCATGTTGAGTATGAAACGGTTGTCCCAGGCAGATGGAATGAAGTCTCCATCTGGACGGTTGCGGTATTCGCTGCGGTATAAGGTGAAGGAGGATACGAGATTGAACTTGCCGGATGCCTGCCAGCGGAACATGGTTTCCAGTCCGTAGGCCCTGCCGCTGGCTGTAGGGGCGAGTGCTTCGTTGCCGGTGACACCGTAATCGTTTCCTTTGCATGCCAACGGAATGTTGTCTTGGAGGGAAAGTGGCATACGGCTGTAACGCTTGAAGAAACCTTCTGCAGAAACCATGAACCGGTCTTGCAGGTGCCAGTCCAGACCGAGGCTGCTTTCAAAGACCTGCATGTACTTCAAGTTTTTGTTGAGATATTGCCCTTCATTGTCTTTATATCCCAAAGCGGTGTAGGGAGGCAATTGGTGGTAGAGGCCGGTACTTCCGCTCAGGGTCCATTGTTCCGAGAGTTTGTAGGATGCAGAGAGGCGTGGGGAGAACTGTTTCCATAGCTGCCGCATCTTTCGGTTGTAAGTGTTGCCATCCATACGGATACCGGCAGAAAGGGCCAGACGCTTGTCGGCGGTGGTATAGTTGGAAGAGAAGAAAGCCCCCCAGCCGAAGATGTTGAGTGAGGTTTCGTAGATGGAAAGCGTACCCGAATGACTGCCGTATAGTCTTTGCCTGCTGTGGTTTGTATAGATGGAGTTGTTCAGTTCTGCTCCTTCTTTTAGGGTCCATGCTCCCAAGCGCGTTTGGTTTTCGAAACGCAGGGTGGTCTTTTGTTCTGTGGAGCGTAGGCGCAGGGTCAGGTTGTCTTCGGAAGAGTCATCGTTGTTGCGGTATTTCAGATTGCGGTTGTTCAGGTAGTTATGGCTCAGTATAAGGGATTGTACGTGCCTTCCATTGTAGTGTCTGTAAGAGGCTCCGAGAGTGAATGTTTCCTGATGGATAGTGGGGAGATAGCTGAGCAGATATTCGGCATCTTCTCCTTTTTCATCGGTATTCAGTTTCATCTTGTCAATGCCTGCAAGACCAAGCAGGGTCAGCTCGCTGTGCTCGTTGAAACGGGTTTTTGTTTTGAATTGTCCGTCAATGAAATTGGGCAGGAAGGGCAGTCCCAAAGCCTTGAACAAAAGTTGCAGGTAGGACTGGCGTGCGGAGAACAGATAAGTGGTGCGCTGCCCCAGATGGCCTGCTCCGCTGAGCGAGACTTCCGATGCGCCGATGGTGGCTTTGAACGCCTGCTTGTCCGGATTTCCGTCCTTGAGGCGGAAGTCGAGGACGGAACTCAAGGCTCCGGAGCGGTTGGCGGGGAAGGCGCCCGTATAAAATGTAATCTCGCGTATCAGGTCGGCATTGACAATACTTACCGGTCCTCCGGATGCACCCTGAGTGGCAAAGTGGTTGATGTTGGGGATTTCGATGCCATCCATATAAAAGCGGTTTTCGGAAGGAGAACCGCCCCGAACAATCAAGTCGTTGCGATAGCCGATGGGAGAGAAAGAGACGCCGGGATAGGAGCGTACGATGCGCGAAACATCCCGGTTGGCTCCGGGACTTTTCTCTATTTCCTGTAAGCCGATGATACGCATGCTGACCGGGCTTTCGATACTTCGCCGGAAGGGGGAAGGCACCACCACTACTGTGTTCAGCAGATTGGCATCCTCTTCCATCTCTATCTCGATGAACGGGGTTGAGGCTGAAACAATATATTCGGGGGTGGAAACAGTCTGGTATCCTATGCAGGATGCCTCAAGGCTATAGATGCCCGGAGGTACCTGCTCTATCTTGAATGTGCCGAGTGAATCGGTGGATGCCCCTTTCCCGGGGATGCCGGCAACGAAAACGTTGGCGTAGGCCACGGGTTGTCTGGACTGTCTGTCGATGACTTTGCCGCGAACGGAATAGGTCACGGGAGCTATCATGGCATTCATGGTTGGGCTGATACCTGATAAAAGTATCAGCAATATAAACAATACAGTTCCCACCTTGTACCGTATGGCATTCATGGCTAATCAGACGTCACTAATTACTTTCCCAAGTACCATCGGTACATGCGTTGCACACCTTCCTCGATATCAATCTTATGATGCCATCCCAATGCATGTAACTTACCGGGATCGGTCAGTTTGCGCATGGTGCCGTCGGGTTTGGAAGTGTCGAAGGTCAACCGGCCCTGATAGCCTACGGTGTTGACAATCAGCTCTGCCAACTGGCGGATAGTGATTTCCTTGCCCGTACCGATATTGATGTGACAGTTGCGGATTTCCTTGTCGCCCGGCTTGAAGGTATCTTTGAAGTCGACGTGTTCCATGACGAAGACGCTGGCATCTGCCATCTCCTCGCTCCAGAGGAATTCGCGCAAGGGGGTGCCGGTACCCCATAATCTCACTTCTTCTTCGCTGATGCCGTATTTCCGGAGGATATTCAGAATGTCCTCTTTGCTGCTGTCGCCGTTGATGCCTTCCACCGGACGCAGGTTCATGTCGTGGCGTACGGCATCCCAGTCGCCTTGTTTCAGGCAGTGGGCGAGGTGTATCTTGCGTATCATGGCAGGGAGCACGTGGCTGCGTTCCAGGTCGAAGTTGTCGTTGGGACCGTAAAGGTTGGTGGGCATCACGGCAATGTAGTTCGTACCGTATTGAAGATTGAAGCTTTCGCACATTTTCAGTCCGGCTATTTTGGCGATGGCATAGGGCTCGTTCGTGTATTCCAGCGGAGAAGTGAGGAGTGCGTCTTCTTTCATCGGCTGTTCGGCATCACGGGGATAGATGCAGGTGCTGCCCAGAAAGAGAAGTTTTTTCACTCCGTGGCGGAAGCTTTCGCCGATGACGTTCTGCTGTATCTGCAAGTTCTTGTAGATGAAGTCGGCACGGTAGATACTGTTGGCCATGATGCCACCCACAAAGGCGGCGGCAAGGAATACATATTCGGGCTGTTCCTCGTCGAAGAAGCGGCGTACGGCAACTCCGTCGAGCAGATCGAGTTCTGTGTGGGTCTTGCCGATGAGATTGGTGTATCCTTTCTCCTCAAGATTTTTCCAGATGGCAGAACCTACCAGTCCCCGGTGGCCTGCTACATATATTTTGGCATTTTTGTCTAACATTGTTGTCTGAAAGTTTAATAGTTCATTCAAAGCTCTTTGCTTCTTAAATACAGTTTCTTCACAAATTTCATGTCGTGCTCTGCCATGATGCGTACCAACTCTTCAAAACTGGTCTGCCTCGGATTCCATCCCAGCAGTGTTTTTGCTTTGGTGGGGTCGCCCAGCAATTGTTCCACTTCGGCAGGCCGGAAATATTTGGGGTCGACTTCCACGAGGACTTTTCCGGTCTGTGTGTCGATACCCTTCTCATCCACTCCCTGGCCTTCCCAGCACAGAGTGATGCCTACCTCTCGGAATGCCAGTGTCGCAAATTCGCGTACGGTATGCATTTCTCCGGTGGCAATGACGAAGTCTTCGGGGGTGTCGTGCTGCAGGATGAGCCACATGCACTCGATGTAGTCTTTGGCATATCCCCAGTCGCGCCGGGCATCCAGATTGCCCAGATACAGCTTGTCCTGGAAGCCTTGGGCGATGCGGGCAGCCGCCAGTGTGATTTTTCTTGTCACGAAGGTTTCACCTCGGCGTTCGCTCTCGTGGTTGAAGAGTATGCCGTTTACAGCAAACATGCCATAGCTTTCGCGGTAGTTCTTTGTAATCCAAAAGCCATACTGTTTGGCTACGCCATAGGGGCTGCGGGGATAGAACGGGGTCGTTTCGCTTTGCGGCACTTCCTGCACTTTTCCGAAGAGCTCGGAAGTGGAGGCCTGGTAGATGCGTGTCTTCTTTTCCATACCGAGAATGCGTACGGCTTCGAGCATGCGCAGGGTGCCTACGGCATCGGTTTCGGCGGTATATTCGGGCACGTCGAAGGATACTTTGACATGGCTTTGGGCGGCAAGGTTATATATTTCGTCCGGCTGCACACTCTGGATGATACGGATGAGAGAGCTGGAGTCTGTCATGTCTCCATAGTGCAGGTTAATGGTACGTTTCTGTTTCATGTCGCGTACCCACTCATCGAAGTAGAGGTGTTCGATGCGGCCGGTGTTGAAAGAGGAAGAGCGACGCAGGATACCGTGCACTTCATATCCTTTCTGCAGGAGGAATTCGGCAAGGAACGAGCCGTCCTGCCCGGTAATGCCGGAGATAAGGGCTTTCTTCATAATGTATGCTTCTTGTTATTATGTCTTTTCGGACTGCAATATTCGTTATTTTCCACGAGATGGCAAAATATAAACTATTTCTTTCCCATCACTTTGTCGATAATCAGTGCGATTGCCCCGTCGCCCGTCACATTGCAGGCAGTACCGAAGCTGTCCATCGCTATGTATAGTGCAATCATCAGCGCTTGTGCCGACTCGTCGAAGCCCAGCATGGATTGCAGGATGCCCAGTGATGCCATGATGGCGCCTCCCGGTACCCCGGGAGCGGCTACCATAGTGATGCCCAGCATGAAGATAAATCCTGCAAATAGAGGGAAATCATGGGGCATGCCTTGCATTATCATCAGTGCCAGGGCGCATGCCACAATCTTCAATGTGCTGCCCGACAGATGGATGGTGGCGCAAAGTGGGATGACGAATCCGGCAATATCGGCAGAGACGCCGTTCTTCCGACTTTGCTCCAATGTTACAGGGATAGTGGCGGCACTGGATTGAGTGCCTAGAGCCGTGAAGTAGGCAGGCATCATTCGTCCCAGTAGTTTGAGAGGGTTCTTGCGGACAAACAGTGCCGCAATGCTGTATTGGAATACCAGGAGAAAGATGTGAAGCAGGAAGATTACACCGATAATCTTAATAAAGACCATCAGGATGCCGAATACTTGTCCACTGTGCGTCATGTTGAGGAAAATGCCGAAAATATAGATGGGAAGCAGCGGCAATATCACTGCACTGATCATGCGGATGACAATCTCTTGAAAATCGCGTGCCGCATTTTTCAGTACCTCACTTTTCAGATGAGCCAGGCCCAGCCCCAGTGTGAAGGCAAGTACGAGTGCGGTCATAACATTCATCAAGGGCGGGATACCCACGGAAAAATAGGGAAGGATGCCTTGAGATTCACTGACTTCTTCTAACGGCACCCCGGTTTCTATGAGGGAAGGAAATACCGCCATACCGGTGAAATAGGAGAGAAAGCCGGAGAATAAGGTAGCTCCGTAAGCAATGAGCGCCGTGACGACCAGCATCCGTCCGGCTCCTTTGCCGATGTCGGCAATGGCAATCGTGACCAGTCCCACAATGATGAGGGGGATGGAGAAGTTCAGGAATTCACTGAAAATGGCATTGAATGTTACGAACAGCCGTACCAGCGAAGCCGGTAGGAAATTTCCGAAAAGTATACCTAAGATAATGGCAATGATGATGCGTGGCAATAGTCCGATGTGGAAGTTCTTCATGAGCATTGGTTTTCTGTCTGGTTGAAAAATAGGCTTTCGCTGACAAAAGTACTATTTTATTTTCGTAATTCATACGAACAAATGCTGTTAGCATTTTGTTTCCATATAAAGACAAAATTTACATGAATATGAAGAATTTAAATAAAACAGACATTGGACTTATCGGTCTGGCAGTTATGGGCGAGAATTTGGCCCTCAATATGGCAGATAAGGGATGGAATGTTTCGGTATATAATCGTACGGTTCCGGGAGTGGAAGAAGGGGTGGTGGAGCGTTTTGTGAACGGCCGCGCCAAAGGGAAAAAAATTGAAGGCTATACAGATATAGCCGAATTTGTAACTTCCATTGCCATACCCCGCAAAATAATGATGATGGTTCGTGCCGGCAGTGCGGTGGATGAACTGATGGAACAGCTGTTTCCCCATTTGTCCGAAGGGGATATCCTGATTGACGGTGGTAATTCCAATTATGAGGACACCAACCGGCGTGTGGCATTGGCCGAAAAGAAAGGCTTCCGTTTTGTGGGAGCTGGAGTTTCCGGTGGAGAGGAAGGAGCGCTGAACGGCGCGTCTATCATGCCCGGAGGATCTGAAAGTGCCTGGCCTGAGGTGAAGCCTATCCTGCAGAGTATTGCGGCAAAAGCATCTGACGGTACCCCGTGCTGCCAGTGGATTGGTCCTGCCGGTTCCGGTCATTTCGTCAAGATGATACATAACGGTATCGAATATGGAGATATGCAGCTTATTGCCGAAGCTTATTGGGTGATGAAGAATCTGCTTGGTCTGGACAATGGACAGATGGCAGAAATCTTTGCTGATTGGAATGAGGGTAAGTTGCGTAGCTATCTCATTGAAATTACCGCCAACATACTGCGTCATAAGGACAAATCAGGAGGTTACCTGATAGATAAGATATTGGATACCGCCGGACAGAAAGGTACGGGCAAGTGGTCCGTTATCAATGCGATGGAGCTGGGCATGCCGTTGGGGCTGATTGCTACGGCTGTGTTCGAACGTAGTTTGTCGGCACAGAAGGGCTTGCGTGAAACGGCTTCCAAGCAATTTGTATGCCGACGCTCGCAGGCGGTGTACAACAAGTCGGAGATGGTGAAGGATATCTATTCCGCACTCTATGCTTCCAAATTAGTGTCATATGCTCAGGGATTCGCCGTGTTGCAGCGTGCATCCGACGCTTTTGCCTGGAACCTCGATTTGGCATCCATCGCACGCATGTGGCGGGGCGGCTGCATCATCCGTAGTATTTTCCTGAACGACATAGCTACGGCTTTCGAGGCAAAAGACAAGCCCAAACATCTGCTGTTGGCTCCTTATTTCAAAAATGAAATGCAGCTGTTGCTTTCCGGCTGGAAACATCTGGTGGCACAATCCATGAAAGAGGAACTTCCGGTGCCTGCATTCTCGTCCGCCTTGAATTATTTCTATTCGCTGGTGTCTGCCAAGTTGCCTGCCAATATGATTCAGGCGCAACGTGACTATTTTGGTGCGCATACCTTTGAAAGGACAGACGAGTTGCGTGGACAGTTTTTCCATGAAAATTGGACGGGACACGGAGGAGATACGAAATCGGGTACGTACAATGTGTGAGAAAGGGGGAGAAGATGATGAAGAAATTAGTGATTGTTATATTCGGCGCTTCGGGTGACTTGACGAAGCGCAAACTGATGCCGGCGCTCTATACTTTGTATAGTGGCGGGCGGTTGCCGGAAGGATTCTCCATTCTGGGGATAGGACGCACCGAGTATACGGATGCCCGTTACCAAGAATATATAATGAGTGAATTGAGTAAGTTCGTAGCTTCCAAAGAGCAGGTGGAAGATAAAATGAGGGATTTTTGCAGCCATCTGCATTACCAGACATTGGATCCCGCCGAGGTTGAAGGCTATCATCTGCTGGACGGACGTTTACAAGAGTTTACCGGTGAGCAGAAACCGGACAACCTGCTGTTCTATCTGGCTACTCCACCTTCCTTGTACGGTGTCATTCCCTTGCACTTGAAGGCGGCCGGTCTGAACCGTCCTGATACGCGTATCATCGTTGAAAAGCCGTTCGGTTACGATTTGGAGTCAGCCAGAAAGCTGAATAGCATTTATGCTTCCGTTTTCAAGGAGCATCAGATTTACCGCATCGACCATTTTCTGGGTAAGGAAACGGCGCAGAACATTCTCGCCTTCCGTTTTGCCAACGGAATCTTCGAACCGCTATGGAACCGTAATTATATAGACTATGTGGAGATTACAGCCGTAGAGAATCTGGGTATCGAAGGACGTGGCGGATTCTATGAAGGTGCCGGAGCCCTGCGCGATATGGTACAAAACCACCTCATACAGCTTGTGGCGCTCACAGCATTGGAACCGCCTGCCGTTTTCAATGCCGATAATTTCCGCAACGAGGTGGTGAAGGTCTATGAGTCATTGGCTCCCTTGACAGAGGAGGATTTGGAGGAACACATTGTCCGCGGACAATATACGGCTTCGGGCTCGAAAGCCGGGTATAGGGAAGAGAAGAACGTGGCACCTGATTCGCGTACCGAAACGTATATTGCCATGAAAATCGGTATTAACAACTGGCGGTGGAAGGGTGTTCCTTTCTATATCCGTACCGGCAAACAAATGCCGACAAAGGTGACTGAGATTGTTGTACATTTCCGTGAGACGCCCCATCAGATGTTTCGTTGCGAGGGTGGACATTGTCCCCGCGCGAATAAGCTGATTCTCCGCCTGCAACCCAATGAAGGCATTGTGCTGAAATTCGGCATGAAGACTCCCGGACCGGGATTTGACGTGAAGCAGGTGATGATGGACTTCAGTTATGACCAGTTGGGCGGGTTGCCTACCGGCGATGCCTATGCCCGTCTGATAGAGGACTGCATACAAGGTGACCCTACACTCTTTACCCGCAGCGACGCGGTAGAGGCTTCATGGCGCTTTTTCGATCCCGTGTTGCGTTATTGGAAAGAGCATACGGATGCTCCTTTATATGGGTATCCCGTAGGTACGTGGGGACCTTTGGAAAGTGAAGCGATGATGCACGAACATGGTGCTGAGTGGACTAATCCGTGTAAGAATTTGACTAATACAGATGAATATTGCGAGTTATGAAAAGTTATGTTTACCATTCGGCTACAGCTACGGCACATGCGTTGATTGAACATTTGATTGCGATGATGGAGCGTGAGCCGGAAAAGACCTTTTATTTTGCATTCAGTGGGGGAAGTACTCCTTCGCTGATGTTTGACATTTGGGCCAACGAGTACAAGGAGGTGACTCCTTGGATGCGGATGCGGATTTATTGGGTGGATGAACGGTGTGTGCCGGCAGAGGATTATGAGAGCAATTATGGTACCATGCGCCGTTTGCTGTTGGATGAAGTAGGCATGCCCGATGAATACGTTTACCCTATTTATGGAGTGAACCGCCCGGAGATTGAAGCAAAGAACTATTCGACGCTGGTTTGCCGCACGGTTCCGCTTTGGGGTGGCTTCCCGGCCTTCGATGTCGTTTTGCTCGGTGCTGGAGACGACGGGCATACCTCCTCTATCTTTCCGGGGCAGGAATATCTGCTTTCTTCCTTTCATCCTTATGAGGTGAGTGTCAATCCCTATAATGGGCAGAAACGCATAGCCATGACCGGCTGCCTTTTGTTTGCTGCGAAGAATCTTATTTTCTTTATTACCGGCAAGAATAAGGCGGATGTGGTCCGCGATATTCTTGATTCCGGGGATACCGGTCCGGCAGCTTATGTGGCCCACCATGCCGAGCGTGTGGAATTGTTTCTCGATGCTCAGGCCAATGGCGGGAAAATGTCTACTTAGATGTACCGCTCTCCAGAATGCTTACGATGGAGAATAATGTAAAGCAGATGCCTCCCAAACCAGCCAGTACGCGTGCAGGGACAAAATAGGCATTGTGCAGGCTTGCCATCTCAAACAGAAAGGCGGAGAGAAACAGACAAGCCAGGGCCGTGAAGACCGGAATCAGCGGGATGCGGTTGGCCAGCTTGAAAGTGTTCCGCCAGATGGCGGCAAGTAGTATGACTTTGCTGGAAATGCTGTAGCATACCAGTCCCAGGCCTATCATAATATATCCTGTGGAGGAGAGTGCCGGATTGCTGTTGGCCAAGACCTGAAGTCCCCAGAGAATGCTGATGCTGCCCATTATCAAAACAAGGGCCGGCCATTGTTTCCGTTCAGCTTTTGTATAGTTGTTGCGTATCTGGCGGACGATGGTTGCAACCAGCGCCACTAAGCTGGAACAGATACAAGCAAGTCCTGCCATGACATGGCCTGCTACATAATATGCATTGTGCTCGCTGCTTTTTGACAATAGCCAGAAGGCCCATATCCATGCCATTACTGCCATAAGGGTGGCAACTGCTATCAGGATATATCCCTGGGAGGAATTGAATGCATCGGCAGGTTGTAGCTGGTCGGTACGTTCCGAGTTGGCGGGAATGAGGGTGAAGCGGGTGGAGGCTGTGGCTGTGGTAGCTACACAAGCTGTGATGAAACCGACTCCGCAAATCACGTGTCCTGCCACGAAATTGCTTGCCGTGGCAGCTTCGTGCATATAATTCCAACCATAGATTACTGTGAGTACGGCTGCCAGGTAACCAATAACCGGAAGTGCGTATCTGGCTATCGGATTGTAGGTATGAATAATTTGTCTAATGATTGTTGCCGCTGTGGCGAACAAGGCAATGCAAATCATCCCTAAGGAAAATACTACCGGACCGGCCACAAATTTTGCCGAATCCAGTCCTTCGTGGAGCACAAAGGCTCCGTAGCCGAAACAGAAAAGGGCCATCAACAAGGGTATAGCCCTGAAAAGAATACTGATACCGTAATTCATAACTGTTGTTTTTAGAGTTTCCCCTTCAAACAGCGTTTCTGTGGCTTTGTTCCTCCTTTTAAGATTTATTTGTGATGAGAAGTGTTTCCCTGTCCGTATTTAGGGAGCCAGCCTCTCCTTTTTCCAGCTGCCATCCGCTTGTTGGGAATAGAGGAAACGGTCGTGTAGCCTGCTTTCCCGTCCTTGCCAGAATTCAAAACGGAAAGGGGTGACGGCAAAACCTCCCCAGTTGTCGGGACGTTTGATACTTTGCCCTATCCATGTTGCCGCTTCGCGGACGAACGCGCGCATTATCTCCATACGGCTGCCGATGACGTGACTTTGGGGTGAAATCCTCGCCCCGATTTTACTTTTGTAAGGCCTGCTTGCAAAATAGGCGTCAGAATCGGCAGGAGCGCATCTTTCAGCTTTTCCTTCAATGTGTATTTGCCTTTCCAGTTTGTGCCATACGAAAGATAAGGATATATACGGATTTGCAGTCAGTTGCCGGCCTTTTCTGCTTTCGTAGTTGGTGAAGAAGATGAACCGGCCATTTTCCACCCCTTTCAGCAACACTGTGCGTGTAGAGGGATGTCCGTCTGACGAGACTGTAGCTACCGTCATGGCGGTGGGCTCGTACTCATCACTATGGATAGCATCGTTCAGCCAATGGTCGAATTGCTCAAGGGGATTGTCGTTGAGGTTACCCGGTGTCAGCCTGCCTTTCTTATATTCTCTTCTGATGTCAAAGAGTTGTGATTTCATTATCGTGTGGTTTTATCAGGAGTGATATATTGTTTTTCTATGTAACAGTCTGAGAGGGCTGAATGTTTTTGTTTTTCTGCGGAAAGAAAAATATGGAAGAAGGAAATGGCTGTGTTGATACTTAAAAAAATGGGGGTGTGTCAAAATTCACCACAGATTACACGGATTAACACAGAATGAGCTTAATCTACTGATAATCAAAGATGCTTATCTGTGCAAATCTGTGTAATCTGTGGTGAATACCAGTTTCGACACACCCTCGGATATTGGAGATTACCTTATGAAGACAAGTGGAAAGTGGACACTGGCATGTCTGCTATTGTAATTTAAACATTACGGGAACTGTGAATTTACAACGGACCGGTTTGCCTCGTTGCTCACCGGGTTTCCATTTGGGCATGGTGGAAATCACACGGATAGCTTCTTTGTCCAGATAGGGATCTACGCCTCTTACTACTTTTACATCTACGATGCTGCCGTCTTTGTTGACAACGAATTGTACTATTACGCGCCCCTGGGTTCCGGTCTCTTGTGCAATAGTCGGGTATTTTATACTCTTACCCAGATATTGCATCAGACTCATGCCATTATAAGAAAACTCGGGATTCTTCTCTACAACTTCAAAAATCTCATCCTCTACCGGAATCTCTTCATCTACGGTTGGAGATATGGGTTTGATGATTACAGCTTCACCGATTTCTTCGGAAGAGGCAATGGCTGTTTCTTTCACATTGTCATTATCATCCACAATTGTCAATACCTCGGCAATTGCAGGAGCTTGAGGGGGTGGCGGAGCTACTAATTCGGGTTGCTCCGTGATAGGAATTTCAATTTCCTGCTCAAATACGTTCTCGGTAATAGCACCGCTCATGTCAATCCTAACATCACGCTTCGACCATTCAAATGCAACGAACATGAAGACCAGCACAATTACATAACCTACAAGTAGCCAACTTGACTTCTTGTTTTCCAGGCTTGCTTTGGATGTTTTCTTGATTTCCATAATTTACAAGATTATTACCGTATAATGGTTGTCGCGAAACTAACATTATACAGATGTGATTAGTAAAATCATAAAACATGCGTGCCCACTTGTTTCTGTATTAAAGATAAGAAAATGAATGTTATGTTGGTGTTTGATATGTAGTTATATATAGTTTTTTAAATTTGCTTTGATAATTTTTCTGCTTGTGGATTAAATAGTGTTGATATGTAAAAAGCACTTCCAACGTTCGCTTACGGAGGAAGTGCTTCACACAAAAACTAAACTAGACTTATAGTATTGGAAATACCACTATAATCTGTGTATCACTTCTTTATAGGCTGGTTTAAATCTGATGTCGACAATAAATAGGAAAAATCAGCTCATGTTTTGTTGTATAACGTTACTTTTCTCAATGTTCTCTAGAACCTCGTCGATGAAAAGCGAACGATAGTGCGGACATTCCAGTACCCCCTTTTCTTTCGCTTCCCGGTACACCTTGGAGAACAGTTTTGCTTTCTCCTTGTCGGTGGTCGGCAACTTATCTATGGGAGTGGTAAGAAACCGACACCCCCAGCCTTTGCAGGTAGGGGTGAGGGAACAATGGTTTGGAGTTTTCCACTGACATGAGCATTCGGTAATTATTTGATTCATATTTGCTATAATCGAATTGACATCAATCTTTGTGCTCATACATGTCTATTGTCTTGAAGAAATCATCCTCGTAATTATAGATGTCATCTAGGGTTTCAATAACATGTTTCACATCTTTCTTGTTTTCATCAATAGTGGCTACATACTTAGTGGCTGTATTGAAATACATACGACAAATAGGTTTGCGATTGTTGTCATCAAGCAGAATACTGAAATAAGTCTGTGCATCACGATATACTATGCGGGATATATCTACTTTCTTTCTACAGATAGCTTTTACAATTCTGTATGCATCTAACTCTTCTTCTGTAGTGACAATCTTGGATTCTGTATTTACTTCTTCTGTAGTCTCTTCTGATGTGTTTCCACTGTTTTTTGTTTGGCTTTCCTCTATTTTGGAATCACTAACTGTCAAAGCTCCTTTCAAACGGTCATTAATAATATCGTTGATATGTGAAGAGATAGCGCGTTTGACTAAAGGTGTGAATTGGTCTATTATATTTTGAAGCATTCTACCTTCATAAACTTTGGTAGCAAACATTTTCACAAAATCAGTGCTAGGCGAGGAGAATTCTTCTTGGATAATAGCCTTTAATTCTCCCATGTACTTTAATTCGCTGGCTGAGTTCAGAATATTGTCCACATCAAAGTATGATTTATGGAATTTTTTCAGTTCCTCGATTTGATTATCCCTTAAATCCGTAATATCCACTTCCAAAAAAGGCTTATCATCCATTATATTGGGTTCTTTCAAATCTGTATAGAAGCGGTAGATAATTCCATTGGTCAAAAGTCCGAACTTAGCTTTTGATACGTTGAAATAGCGTAGTAGTTGGTTATCATGTAGGTTTAAATCTTGCTTCCAATGCTTACATTCAATCAGCAATATAGGCTGGTCGTCCTTCATGATGGCATAATCAATCTTTTCTCCTTTCTTGGTCCCAATATCGCAAGTCATTTCTGGCAATACTTCCAAAGGATTGAACACATCATATCCCAGAGCATTAATAAAGGGCATGATGAAAGCATTTTTAGTAGCTTCTTCTGTCTGAATGTTATCTTTCAGCTTTTCAATTCTATCAGCAAGCTGTTTAATAGTGTCTTTAAAATCCATAGTATTTTACTTTTTAGATTGATATTATAGTCTCATATTGCGTTCAACAACCTTAATCACGTTGTATATCTCCACTACATCATCAAGGTTAACGGTGTAGTCATTGAATAACTCATTGAGCGAGTGGCAGGTGATATTACCTTTATCATCTTGGGCCGTGATTTGCTTGATGGATATGCCGTTTGTACGGTGTACAATAACGAAGTACCAGTCGTTAATATGAAGTTTGGGAAGCCAAAGGTCACGTCTTACTTCCCTTGCTAAAACCTTGTCACCATCGCAGATGGCAAGCCTGCTGTTGTCATCCATACTGTCACCTTCTGCTTCAAATATGCGGTATTTTCCGTGATAGGTCTTATCTACGATTACCGGCATTGTGGGCAAGGTGTCTATATATTCGGTATCTCCATATCCGGCGAGATAACCACATTGTGCTTTGATGTGTATAACGGGCACGTTCATGTAGCTTAAATCGTCAACTGGGCGGGCGTTGGAGTGGTACGTCTGTGATGGAGCATCGGTAAGCATATTTCCTTCACCGGTTAATAACCAAGATAGTTGAAATTGAGGATATACTTTTATAATAGCATTAGCTAGTTGAGAAGAGACTTTCTTTGTTTTACCTTTTTGGAGGTCAAATATTCTTTGATAAAGCACCCCTATCTTCTCAGCCAATGTTGGAGCTTTAATATCTAATTCAGATAAAACACTATTTATTATTTCTTGGCCTGTCATGTGATAAGATTTTTCTTATATTTGCATTGAATTTAATACATACATAATTATGTTTGATTGGTTAATGATTGCTGCTACTTTATATATCCTTGTATATATAGCGGCCACTATCGCTGCCTTTATCTTTGTCTGGAAAATATTCAAACGTCTTTTCAGAAAGTAAAAAGTAATTTTGAGGGTAAATTACTGGAATGGAAAACGACAGAGAATTTCCATATTTACCCTCTGTTTTTGCATTCATTCCAGCTGACAATACCCTCAATCCACCTTTCCCAGATACATTAGTTTCATTGTTTTCTTCTACATACACATTAAATCTTATATCTTGAACTAAAGGAATTTGATGTGTTGTCCTATCGTTTACTCTACTTGCTGATGGGCTTACAATGAATCCTTTATTCAATAATTTAATATTCGATTCAATAATCCCATCTGCGATGTTCTCTAAAGATGCCGTTATAAAGTCCTTTAATTCCATAATATTAATAAAAGTTAAATATAAGAATATTCTTATATCATTTCCTGTATTAGATATAAGAAAAATCTTATCTTTGCAACATCAACGTCAACAACGACTACAAAATAATGAAAAATAGTTGAGTTGGCAAAATTAAAGTAATACCTAAAAAGGAGTAGTTCTTTGATTTATTGATGTTGCAAATTTAAAAAGGGGTAGTATTTCTACCACCCTTTCAGTTCTTAACCTCTATGGGTTCGTTCTGACGGCTGTCTATTTGAAAGGATGCAATAATTACAGACTTGCAAGCCACTTCTTGCCTGATTTGGTGAATGTCCATAGGTAAATACCGCCTACTATTGCTACTCCTACTGCGAAAACGAATATTAATACTTCCATACTATTTTAATATTTTGTTTGCCAGCAATGCCGACAATACGGTTAATACTATTCCAAACATAGCAACGAGCCACATTGTTGCGTTTTGGGTGTCAGAGAACAAAGGTAGTGTAATTCCTATGACCAACCCAGCGAAAGAAAGTTTGGATAAGTCGAAGAAATATCCTGCGAGTTTGTCTCGTCTAGTCTTATCTTTTTCTTTCCGTTCTTGCTTTACTGCTTGTTGTTCGCTCCAGTTCCCCATAGTTATTTCTTTGAAAGGTTCTCGATGGTACGTTGCTGGCTCTCTATGACGGAGAACAGGCGTTCGTTGGTGATGGGGGTTGGTACTTCTGATTGTCTTGGTAATGAAATTCCAATCAATTCTGATATGTCTATATTCGTTGCCTTAGATATAATCATCACCTCTTCTACGCTACGCTTCATTAAGTCGTCATATCGTGGCATATTGTTGGGGTGAATACCTAAGGCATCGGATACAACTTTATAGGCTATTCCCTTTTCTTTCAGCAATTCTCTTAAGGTCATACAATCATATTATATTTTATTAACTAATAGATATATCGCAATTGATTGTTGTAATCAAAAATGATAGCATATTTGCAACGTCAACAACGACAACAGCAGCAAAGATGCGAAGTTTGAGTGAGATAACCAAAAAAACAACATACCTAAAAAGGAGTAAGACAATGAAAAAGTACGATTTACACAAGATTATGAAAGCGGCTCACGAGATATACAGAAAGTATTTCAAGCTATACCAGCTTACTCACGGTGTACAGACTTTCGGTGATTGCTTGAAACTCGCTTGGGCTGACGAAAAGAAACGTGTTGCTGATGAAGAAGCGAGAAAGGCTGAGAAAGAAGTAATGAAAGCAGCTTTGGTACGACCGGAAAGAAGAAGTTCTTATGATTACTGCAACGCTCCAGCTTCAGCTTACTACAATCAGAACAGCAAAGGTACCTTCGGTTCCCGTTACGTAGGCGATTAAGATAATTATTCGCAGAAAAGGCAGCTACATATACCATGCAGAACAGCTGTACGCTTAACATGAATACTTGCGCAAGTGGCGTGCAAAGCCTTGCATGGGCGAATTGAAAGATTCTCCGTCCGGTCATTGAGCCTACCCTTTGATGGGAGACGGAGAACGAGATGGAGTGATTGCCCTAAGCAATCCGTTCCAGAAAGCGATACTGGCGCTTACCCTCAATCCCAGCATAGAGGACGCGAGAGATACCCGGAGTAGCAAGAATTTGCGACGATGTCTGAATGGAAGTTCAGAACGAGCGAAAGATTTGCAACGGTGCGAAATAGGAAGCCGACATGCCCCGAACGGTCATGCAGTGAAGTACAGTAGCTGATAACTCCGGTGAGAAGAGCAGAGAGAGCTTATTGGGGCACAAACATTAATTAAAACTGAAATGAGTAATGATGATAAACTTAAATCTATTCATACCTCCCTAAGAGTAATAATAGCTTTGTTGGGTGCTATAATAGGCATATTATGTTGTAAATAGCAATGTGGCAATAACCTTTGCTTTCGTACGAATAATATTTAATACTTATGATTATGAAGGATTTCTCAACAGCAATAGGTGTCCCTGTATATAGTATTACTTCTTTTATGAATGCAGAATCGACACATATTGACGGATATAGAGGTGAGATTGTTCTCAATGGAGTAATAATAACGTGTGTGTGGAATAAACGAGGTGTTTTGATGTATTATGCTTATCACAAAGGGTGGAGGAATTACCTTAATACTAAACTCATAAGGAGACACCCTGAGATGTTTCAATTGGTTTCTACAGCTTATACCCTAATTACAGAGGTGAAGACAGAAAATGGTGAAGATGCGTTTCTTCTGAATGAACTATAGAGAGGGGAGTAAATAATTTAATAAACGTGAGTAAAAACGAACTTATGAAAGCAATTATAGAAAAGCAAGTGACAATACTTCCTGCAAATAGCGGGTTTGTCAGTAAGAGTGATACCGGGAGAGAACCTTGCATAGTAATTATCAAGTTGTTCTCAATCCCGATATACAGAAAAGAAGTAATTATACCCAAATGAGTTTTAGTAACTCGGAATATGGAAATTGGGTTTTGACACTCTTCAAGGCTCCTTCAAGGAAGTAGATTTCACACCCACCTCCTTTTAGAGGACATACACTCTGAATTGCATCAAGATTGATGATGCACTTTTCCCCGTTAACAGGGATTTCAATGAATTTACTCATACTTACTTAATTTTAAATGTGGCAATACAAAGTTAAGTAAATCTCCCGAATAAAGCGTGATGCCGCCAATCAGATTGGCTCGGGAGAGCTCAAATACTAATCATTAAAATTTTATAGCGATGAAAAAGCGAATAATCACAGAAAACTACACTCCGGCTTTGAGAGATATGGAGGTAGGGGAAGTTCTAACTTTTCCGGTTAAGGCGTATAATTCCATAAAGGGGACAATTATCCCCCGATTGAGATTGGAGTTCTGCGTTGAGGATGCTGACTGGAAAGTAGGGGAGGTTGACAAGAGGAAAGGTATTTTTGATGTGGAAAGGGTCGCATGATGATTTCCCTTTCTCCTACGGAACTGCTTGTCGCGAATGAGTACTGCAAGGGGCTTGCCGACAAGGAGGTGGCGGGCAATCTGAATAAATCGGTTTGGACTGTCAAGACCCAGAAAAGAACGATATACCGGAAGTTGGGTATTTCCAAAGATACGGAACTGCTTCTGTATATGATTTGCGATAGGCTTAAGCGTGATTTTGATTTGAAGGAATTACGCAGACACGGGCTTGAATTCCTATTCTCCATTCTATTCTTATTGATGCAGGTCACTTGCAATGATATTGATTTACGGAGAATGAGAATACCATCACGGGTACGGACAGCTATGCGATATATAAGGACTGGCCGAAAGAATAATAACGACTTTATTTTTTAACGGTATGATATACGAAGTGAATGGTGATTTACGCAGTTCCATGTTGATTGACGGGACAGCGGAGGCGAGATTGGCAGACATCCTCACTATTATGGATTCTCGCACTTTTCCAAAGAGAGAATCTGAAAAAATAGTAGGAGGTCCGGGCAGGTTAAGAGTGTTGGTAAATACTCAAAGAGTGAGAGTTGAGTATAAATCTAATGGGAGAAGCTATTACAATGCTTCGGATGTGTTGAGCTTTGCAAAAGTAAGAAAGGGAAAGAACAATGAAAAGAAGAATCATTATAAACGTGCTACTGCTTAACGTATTGGCACTACCATGTTTATTGATGTTTAATGATGTAGACTCGGTAACGGGAGACTGGAATTATGGTATAAACCTTTTTGGCCTTGTGTATTCGTATTGGTTTTATCACAATGTCTTGAAAAAGGTGTTCAAGATATAGACCTCAGCGGAGGAAGTGTTTCACACATAATTAGATTGATTTAGAATTAGACATGGGAGTTGTCTCTACTCGTGAGAGCAGGGACAGACACGGGCAATTAGCTCAGCTTGGTAGAGCGGTACATGTAGTTAGTATTGGTAATTTGTCATGGTATTGTTTAAAGGTTTCATGTACAGGTCGCGGCGTTCAAATCCCGCATTGTCCACAAGCTTTTTATTGTTTAATCTATAATTCCGTTGTAAAGGACAACGTGAGGTGAGAGTCCTCATTTAAGTTTTTATTTTGCTTTTGTTTTAAGTGACTATCCTGGTGTGGCTTGACCGCCTATCCGGGAGCAACTTTGTTGACCTGCCTGCCCAGTCTGTGAAGATATGGTAGGCAAATATGGGCGTTCGGTGTAATGGCTAACACAACTCATTTGAGGAGATTGGCGGTTCGAGTCCGTCAACGTCCACAATCCAAGAGAGGGTTATTTAGTAGTTTTGTCGTGTTTTATTTTTTGTTTGTGTTTCAAGGTGAACGGTTTGTGAAAATAGTTCACCTGTTCTGGGAACGTAGCTCAGTGGATAGAGCACTGTGTGTGGTGGAAGGTTGAGAGTTCGATTCTCTCAAGTAGATTCTTAGCTTAATGGGAGAGCACCACAAGCGGCGGTCGGTGGTTCGAATCCATCCGTTTCTACAAGCCTTTATGAGAGAAAATCCGCTTTTAGTCCGAGAGTAGGGCGAAGATAGCGCAGGGAATCATCCGCGCGGCATCGGTTAGCCGTTGACTCTATCTGAAAGGTAATGCGAAATCGGATAGGATTAGGAGTATTTGTCGTTTGCGCCCCGGAGAATACGCTTCGGGGCTTTCCTTTGGCTATTTTTTTATTAACCACTTTAATATTTTCTATTATGGGACTTATCAAAAGACCTAACGAGCTGACCGTTAAGACTACCTTGTCAGCACTGATTTACGGCCAACCTGGCATGGGAAAAGCCCAACCACTGTATTGCAATATTCTAACGCCAACTGGATTCAAGAAGTTATCTGATTTATCCGTCGGCGATGAAGTTATGGGGCATGACGGAAAGGTGCAGAAAGTTCTTGGCATCTATCCGCAGGGGATAAGGCCGGTGTATCGGATTATGACTAATGATTCTGCAATAACCTATTGTGATGAAGAACATATATGGACAGTGAGGTCAAGTACAGGCAATAGCCGAAAGGCGGGATTCAAAAATGTGACTTTAAAGGAAATGATAGCGAAAGGTATCTCTTGTCCTTTGTCTCCTTCCAGACAATCAACAACAAGAAAGGCAATACCTCGTTATGAGATTCCCGTTGCAGAAGCTATGGATTATCCGGAAAAGGAGTATGAAGTAAACCCGTATATTTTGGGTGTTTTAATTGGTGACGGCTCTTTGACTGGCAACGTTGCTATGTTTTCCAATCCTGATATGGATAATCAAATATTGGAAGAAGTCAAGATGCTGTTACCAAGTGTATATTCTATTCGGAAGAATGAAGCTCCGCAGTGCCCACAATATAGTATTGTTCTTCGGGGTAATGGTGAAGGGTATATTCAGAAGATAAAACGTTTAGGATTGAACGTTCATTCCGGAGATAAGTTTATACCTTCTGAATACAAGCTCGGAAGTCGTGAGCAGAGATTGGCCTTGTTACGCGGGTTAATGGATACTGACGGGCATGCAAACAAGAATAGAGTCAGTTTCTCAACATCAAGCCGAATACTTGCGGATGATTTTGTTCATCTTGTCCTTTCCTTGGGGGGAATCGCTAAAGCAGTAGGTTATCCAAGAGAAGACAAGGGGATTGAATATAGAGTTACCGTTAACATGAGCGAATGCCCATTCACGTTAGAACGGAAGGCTGCGCAATGGAAACCTGTCACCCCGTCAAGATATATAATTGACGCAGAAAAGATAGAGGATTCTGAATGTGTTTGTATCAAAGTGTCGAATGAAGACGAACTGTATATAACAGATGACTTTATTGTAACACATAATACCACTCTTGCATTATCGGCTCCCAATCCGGTATTGTTCGATTATGACGGCGGTATTCACCGTGTCAATGCCGCCCATCGTGTACCGACCGTCCAGATTACAAGCTGGGACGAGACGAACCAGGTACTTTCGTCCGAAGAAATCAAGGAGTTTTCCACTATTGTGATTGATACTGCCGGAAAGATGCTTTCTTTTATGGATAAGGCGATTATGGCAGCGAATCCGAAGATGAAGAAAGCGGATGGTACCCTTTCCCTGCAGGGGTATGGAGTACGTAAGAACATGTTCATCAACTTCGTTAATCAAGTCACACTCATGGGCAAGTCTGTTATCTTCGTGGCTCATGAACGGGAGGAGAAAGTAGGCGACGAAAAACAGATACGTCCGGAGATTGGTGGCTCATCTGCCGGTGATTTGATTAAGGAGTTGGATTTGGTTGGTTACATGGAAGCTATCGGTAAAGATAGAACTATTTCTTTTGACCCGTGCGAGAAGTTCTACGGCAAGAACACATGTAATCTTCCTTCTCGTATCAAGATACCCGTTATCATTGATGAGTCCGGTACCGTAACGGGTAAGAATGATTTTATGACGAATATCATTAATACCTACAAGGGGTATCAGACCAAACAAACGGAACTATCTTCCGAATATGATGCTATTCTTGACGCTATCCGTGACACGGTGGAACAAGTAACAGATGTTCAATCTGCCAATTCTGTTCGGGAAGCTATTGCGGGAATGACGCATATCTTTGATAGTAAAGTTCGGGCTGGCATGCTGCTTAACGAGAAATGCAAAAAGTTAGGTTTGAAGTTCAATAAACTCAGTAATAAGTATGAGCCGGCAGCCTAAGTACAGATTCTACCCGTCACTGCTCGATAAATTCGAGCAGTATTTACGGGCTGATGAGCAGGTAGAGAGCTTCTGGAATGTCGATAATGAAACGGGAGAATACAAGAAAAGTCCGGAAGAAATTGAAGCGGAGCTGAAGCAAAGCCTACTTGATGCGATAAACCGTGTCCCGTTTGAGAGTGAGGCAGCTGATAAAGGAACGGCCTTTAATGCTGTCATAGACTGCTATATCCACAAGAAAAAGCATATACCAAGCGAACGGGAGCCATACACCATTATCGGTGATGGAGAAACGAATACCATTCAGGTATATTTTCCTGCTACTGATATCGCGCCAGAGCGTAATTTCTTATTTGACCGTAGCTGGTGTATAGAGCAGTCGAAGTATTTTTCCGGTGCATTGTCCCAAGTCTTTGTGTCCGCAGTCATTCCCACTCGCTATGGTGATGTGGAGCTTTATGGGTATATAGATGAGCTCGTTCGTGATACCGTATATGATATCAAGACAACATCTAAGTATGATTTTGGCAAGTATGAACACGGCTGGCAGCGCCATGTATATCCTTACTGTCTGATTGCTTCCAGTCAGATGGAAAGCGTGAAAGCGTTTGAGTACACTGCCTATCAGATGAAGGGCGGTACCAGCCGGACGCCACTAATTAGCGGAACGCAATACCCGGAATACTACACTTATAACCATGAACAGACGGTTAAGCTGCTTACGGCACACTGCGAGCATTTCATAGAGTTTTTGGAAGCAAATCGAGACATTATTTCTGATAAAAAAATCTTTGGATTAGAGTAATGGCACAAGAAGCAATTCTGGAAAAGGTCAACGGCGAGGTACACATAAGCAAGTCTTTTGACTTCATGTGTTCCCAGCTTCGTAATGGTCGGTATCGTGTAAAAATCGAAAGGTTCACAGAGCCAAGGACGCTGTCACAGAATGCGCTTATGTGGTTGTGGTTTACTTGTATTGAGCAGGAGACCGGGACGGACAAGCAGGATGTACACGATTACTATTGTAACCGCTTTCTCAGAAGGACTTCGTATTTCAGAGGAAAAGAAATGGTCATTGCCGGAAGCACATCGAAACTCAATACAGTGCAGATGACTGACTTTCTAAATAAGGTTCAGGCCGATGCTGCTGCCGAACTGGGAATAACGCTCCCTCTTCCGGCTGACCGTTACTATAACGAATTTATCAACGAATATAAAGACAGGAGGTAGAAATGAATATCACCAAAGCAAAAATCACGAAAGACAACACGCTTGTTGCCTCTTTCAAGAACGAGAATGAGGACAATGTAACCATTGAGGGAAAGAATCTTATCCATAAGGATTTGCGTGCAGCGTTTAACGAATTGATTCCTCACCTTGCTTTCCTCTGTGAGCAGAAAGAAGCTGATGGAAAGGACTCCATAGATGAACTGCCGGAAGAAATCTTCTCTACATTCGAGGTCACGGGCTACACAGTTAGCGGTTCGGATGACAATGAAGGTGTGGTATTGGTTGGAAAACGTTTTCTTAAAAGTAAGAAGGTGCTTAACCTTATAGCTCCGTTTACCATGTTCAACAATGAGAACGAGGAATATAAGCATGCATTCGAACTGCAGCAGGCAATTGAGGCATGTAATTATGAGGTGGAACAGTATCTTACCGCTAAGAAATGGGCGGTAGTCCAGCAGGAACTTCCGTTCGATGGGGATATTCCTACGGACATTGCAGCCGACCCGGTGGGAGATGCTGCATTTGAAGAGGAAGCGAATGAGTTCCTTAAACAAGTGGTGGAACAGAGTGGCACTACTCTGACGATTGACGGGAAGAAAGTGAAGCCGAGAAACAAAAGTAAAAAAGTGAAGATTAAAGAGCCGGCAGCTTGATATGGCAGCACCTTTTTGTATCACCAAATATCCGGACGGCTTCAAACTGAAATTCATGTATCATCCGATGTTGGTTAAATGCGTGAACAATATTCCATCAGTCAAGGCTAACGCAAAGAAAGCATATCTTTTCAATGAAAAGGCGTGGTGGGTTGACTTGGCTGATGAATGGTATGTTGATACAATGGCGAAATGGGCGGTACAGCAGGGATTCTGCGGTTCCGTACAACGGTCGGAGCAAAGAAAGGTCGATATGAGTTTTGACATTGCTCCGATGCCGCAGCTGACCGTTCCCCACGGATTGCTACTTGAACCGTACGATTACCAGAAGGAGGGCATAGCCTATGCTCTGGCCCATAAACGGTGTATCTTCGGTGACCAGCCGGGACTCGGTAAGACCTTGCAGGCAATAGGCACGGTGACGATTGCAAAATCCTATCCGTGCCTTGTTGTATGTCCGGCAGCACTTAAAATAAATTGGCAGCGTGAGTTCAAGAAATTTGCTGGAAAGCAGGCGCTAATCCTTGATGATAAGAACAAAAATACTTGGCAGCGCTTCATTGAAACCAAGTGTTGTGACATCTTCATCACTAACTACGAGAGCTTGAAAAAGTTCTTTGTATTGGATGTGAAGAATGATACGCGGTTTACGCTGAAATCAATCACCTTTGACCCACGTATAACCCTTTTCAAGTCTGTAATCATTGACGAGTCGCATAAGTGCAAGTCTACCAAGACCCAGCAGAGCAAGTTTGTTGAGGGCATTTGTAAAGGCAAGGATTTCATTCTTGAACTGACGGGAACACCGGTAGTGAATGACAATACTGACCTTATACAGCAACTCAAGATAATGGGACGGTTGGAGGATTTTGGAGGGTATAAGACATTCACCGAACGTTTCTGTAATGGGCCGAAGAAAGCCTCCAATCTGAAAGAACTGAACTGGCGCCTTTGGAATACCTGCTTCTTCCGGCGTGAAAAAGCTAAAGTGTTGACGCAGCTTCCAGACAAGACACGTCAGTATATTGAGATGGATATCACTACGCGGTTGGAGTATGAGAAAGCGGAAAGCGACCTCATACAATATCTGCGTGTCTACAAGAATGCGGATGATGAGAAGATAGCCAAGTCCATGAGGGGCGAGGTAATGGTTCGTATGGGCATTCTGAAAGCCATCTCTGCACGTGGGAAAATCAAGGCGGCTGCCGAATTCATCCATGACGTGATAGACGGTGGAGAAAAACTGATTGTCTTTGCCTACCTAAAAGAAGTAGTGTTGGAACTGAAGAAGATGTTTCCCAAAGCTGTAACGGTTACGGGTGAGGATAACGCTACGCAGAAACAGATGGCTGTGGATGCTTTCCAGAACAATCCGGATTGTACGTTGATTATCCTTAACTACAAATCGGGCGGTACCGGGCTCACCTTGACTGCTTCCAGCCGTGTAGCCTTCATCGAGTTCCCATGGACTTTTTCTGACTGTGAGCAGGCAGAAGATAGGGCACACCGTAATGGGCAGAAGAATAACGTTAACTGTTACTACTTTCTTGGTAAGAATACCATTGATGAATACATGTATGATGTTATCCAGCGAAAGAAAGGTATAGCTAACGGTGTTACCGGAACGGATGATGTGGTTAAGGAGAATGTAGTAGATATGGCTATGGACTTATTCAAAGGAAGATTATGAGAAAGAAACAAACTACACCGCAATCGGAAAGTCAGATACAGCATAGCTGTCTGACTTGGTTCCGGATTCAATATCCGTCTTTGAGTCTTATGTTGTTTGCTGTCCCAAATGGTGGCAAGCGTGATGCCAGGACTGGAGCACAAATGAAGTACGAGGGAAGTGTAAGGGGTGTTTCCGATTTGATACTGCTTGTACCTAAGAAAGGATTTTCCGCTCTTTGCATCGAAATGAAGAGACCGAAAGGGAAACAAAGCGAGGAGCAGATAAGATGGCAGAGAGAGGCTGAAAAGTTCCGAAATAAATATGTGGTATGCCATTCTCTTACTGAGTTTATGAATGAAGTCAATTCTTACCTATTATGACCTATATAGATTATATCAATCAGTTTTGGCAAATTCGACGATATAAGCCGATGACGGCATATGAAGCAGACTTTTACTTTTTTCTATTGAAAGAATGCAATATCCGGAACTGGCTTTGCCCATTTGAATTACCAACACGTCTAATCCAAGCCGAATTAGGTTATAGTAACAAGACTATAATTGATTTGCGCAACCGATTGAAGCAAAAGGGGCTGATTGAATTCATTGAAGGCAATAGGAGAGAAAAGGCAGCGTCTTACATTTTGGTTTCTGTAGGTAACCAAAGTGGTAACCAAAACGGTAACCAAAGTGGTAACCAAAACGGTAACCAAAATGGTAACCCTTTATATAAGACTAAGAATAAGACTAAGAGTATAGGGGAAGATAACTCTGGCGAGTTATTCCCGCCCGACCTACCACCGACAAAGAAACCCGTTAAGCCTAAAGTGGAGTTTATACCACCGACCGCCGAAGAGGTGAAAGAGTATTTTCGTGACAAACTGTCGGACTGGGAGATGCAAGCGGATATTTTCTACAACCATTTCTCCGGTCTCGGTTGGAAAACTGCTACTGGTGCCAAGGTGGAACGTTGGGACAGTCGGGCCAATCTTTGGATAATCGAGAAAAAACAGCAGGACAATGGAAAAACAGAAAATCAAGCCCAAAGACAAAACAGTCGGGATGCTGATAAAACAGCAAAGGCAAGAAACCTCCTTGACGAATATGCAGCCATCGAGCAGGGAAGTAATGCTATCAGCCATCAAGGAGAAATACCCGACCTTTAGCAAGGCTTCTGCCGCATATTCAACGTCTCTTCAGCCTATGCTTCTTGCAGATACCGAGAAAGCGTACAGCGAGAAGTCTCCCACGCTGTCAGACCTTGAACGGATGTACGGATATGGTTCCTCGTCTCTGTGGGTAAAGACGCAGTTACTGACCATTGATTTTGCTTCTTCCACGAAGGAGGGGGCCGATGAAAATGCCTTGAATGAGTTCTCTGGGCTGTTCGTTAGCCAGTATCACTACATCAAACTGACGGAGTTCATATTGTTTGTCGCACGGTTCAAGCTGGGAAGGTATGGTAAGTTCTATGGTTATTTCGATACGATAACCGTTGGCGAAGCATTTCGGAAATTTCTTCGGGAACGGTCAGATGAACTGGATATTATCATTCGTCGACGCAATAACCAAGCTTTGGAGGAACAACAAGCTCCGGTAAAACGGAATCACCAACCGCCCGACGACTTACGGGCAAAACTGAATTTGAAATGAAAGAGACCAAACTGATAGCGACTATTCTGTCAATCCTGGCAGTATATGCCGCTTTTTATTTTGTCTGCTACTGGATAGCGGACTATTGTTTAAGGAGTTATTTGTAACGCAATTATGGAAAACAAAACTTTCAAGGACGTAATCAAGAATCATCTTGACGGACGTGCTAGGACTGACGAACTGTTCGCCAAGTCCTACGCAAAAGAAAACAAGAATTTGGATGAGTGCTGTTCCTACATCATGGGAGAGGCACGGAAACGGGGCTCTGCCGTGGCCATGACAGACGAGGAGGTATTCGGGATGGCTATCCACTATTACGATGAGGATGACATCAAAGTGAGCAAGATGCCTGCTGGAACCCGTGCATCCATCTCCACATTTCAACCCGTAGAACTGACGGAAGAGGAGAAGAAAGCGGCTCGTGAAGCGGCGATAAAACGTTTGACCGAAGAGCAATATGTATCGCTTAGGAAAAAAACGTCACGGGCAAGGAAAGGAGCAACTGAAGTACAACAGATGTCATTGTTCTAAATTATGGATGGTATTCTGTCTGGTAAGATTTGCCCTTATTGTGGTAATCGTACCGAATATGTGGATAGTTCTGTTATTTATGGACGTTCTTACGGGATGATATATCTATGCTGGGATTGTATGGCTTATGTCGGTGTGCATAAGGGTACAGACCGAGCGTTAGGACGACTGGCAAATACAGAACTAAGGGAAGCCAAGAAAGAAGCCCACTTCTATTTTGACCAAATAGCTAAGACCAATCTTATCAATAAAATTTGGAAGAAACATATCCCCAACACTTCAAATAGGAATAAAGCTTATTTGTGGTTATCTATTCAATTAGGAATACCACATGAAGTTTGCCACATAGGAATGTTTGGTGTGGAGGATTGTAAACGAGTTGTTGATTTATGTAAACCGATAGTGAAAGAATATGAAGCCCTACATCATAATTTCCATGTCCCTAATAACGTATAGCGACAGGAGGATACCTCTCGAAATAGTAGAGAGCCATATACTGACAAAGCCTTTGAAGGCAATCAAGGAGAAGCTGCTTGACGCTTTCTTCACGATGAAAGACAAGCCGGTGAATGTTGAACTTAAAATAAAGCATATATGAATAAAAAGAGGGATTATATTACAGTTACAGCCGATGTGGATGTATATTTGGATGATTACTTCGATGATTTTATGGATTTAGCCTCTGATGAAGATTTGATTCAAGAAATAGAAAAACGAGGGCATAAGGTATATAAGAAAGAATGTTGCATTACCCCTTTTGGAAAACAGCCTATTGAATTTGATAATCCAACCGATTTAAAGAGGCATTTGTGTGATGTAGTTAATGTTGGCTATTGCATATCCAATGAAGAACTTATTAATGAAATAAAATCAAAATTACCATAGCTCTTGAAGAAATGAAATCAAAATACTTCGCAAGGAAAACAACAAACCAACTGAACATACCACATGAAGTTTGTCATATTGGTATGTTCGATATGGAAGATTGCAAGAGAGTTGTTGAACTGTGTAAACCATTGATAGGACAATGAAACCGAGGACGAAATTAGAGAAGCACGCAATGGCATTGGCAGGCAAGTTGCCGCCATTGACGGATGCGCAACGGAGATATGCCATTTCTCTGTTTCCAAAAATAGGCTACTATTTGAAGAAAGGTGAGGTGTGGTGCCAGTGCTGTGGGTATATCGACCGTGTGAGCAAGCCTATGCTGGCAGTATCTTTGGAGATGGAAACCCATTATTGCCCGAACTGCGGGAAATCATTGAATTTGGAACACAGACATAGCAGGAAGGCCGATTCCGAAGAAAAGCTTTATTCGGTAGTGCAATCCTTCCATGGCATGATGGTAGTACGGACATTCGATGTGCTGCGTGATAATGTGTATGGTTGCGATACCCGTATGTACATCCATGAGGTATTCCAGAATTGGATAACGGATGACGGCAAGGAAGTGATAACCGGGAAGAAATACACCCGTAGCCCGTTTCATTTCAGTTGGGATTACGATAGCAAGACAGATGTTAAGCAGCACAACGGAAGTGCTTCCGGGTATTACGAGATGAACGATGTCTTTGATGTGACGGGAAATTTTCTCTATCCGCGTGCATCAGTCACTCCCTTGCTCCGGCGCAACGGTTGGATGGGGCGATTATTGAAGATGGCACGGGTTTCTGTTGTGGATACTATTTGCCAGCTGCTTACCAACCCCTTAGCCGAGACTTTGGTAAAGACCGGGCAGTTGTCCGTTTTTGAATACATGTTGCGTAAGGATAACTACGAGATACCTTTCCGGCATGCCCTTAACATCTGCAACCGGAATCATTACATCGTTCAGGATGCTTCCCTATGGTTCGACTATCTGGAAGCATTGGCATACTTTAACCTCGACACCCATAACGCTAAATATGTTTGTCCGCCTAACCTTATGGAAGCACACGACAAGATGATGGAGCGTAAACGCAAGGTGAAAGCGAAGCGGAGTTTGGAGGAAAAGTGCAAGGAGGCAGCCAAGTGGGAAGAAGTGTACAAGAAAGACAAAGGGAAGTTCTTCGGTGTGTGCTTCGGTGACGGTGAGATAATGGTGACGGTGATAAGTAGTGTTGCCGAGATAGCGGAGGAAGGTGCGGCAATGCACCATTGCGTATATGACAATGGCTATTACAAGAGGCCGGATTCTCTGATACTTTCTGCAAAGGACACCGAAGGGAAACGCATCGAGACTGTGGAACTGAATTTGAAAACTTTGAAAGTAGAGCAGTCAAGGGCGGTATGCAATGGTGTTTCGCCTTATCACAATCGTATCATTGGTCTTGTGGAGAAGAATATAAATCTAATTAAACAACGAATGACAGCATGAAAGAATATATAGAATTTCTGAAAGACAAGATGGCCATCAGCCGTCAGACCGGGTTCGAGGTCAATCCGGATGAACTGACACCGTCGTTATATCCCCATGTGAAAGATACTGTTCGCTGGGCGGTGTCCGGTGGTTGCCGTGCGATATTCTCCAGTTTCGGTATGCAAAAAACCGTAACTCAGTTGGAGATACTTCGGGTAGTCCTGAAACACAAAGGTGGCAAAGGGCTGATAGTATGTCCCAAGCGTGTAGTCGTTGAGTTTCTTACACAAGCGGAACAACATCTGCACATGAAAGTGACCTATGTACGAACTATGGCTGATGTGATGATATGTCCGACTGACATCATGGTTACGAACTACGAGCGTGTGCGCGACGGTGAAGATGGTGTAAGAATAGAACCTTCCTACTTCACCGCAACATCATTGGATGAAGCGAGCGTATTGCGTGGTTTCGGTACCAAGACCTATCAGGAGTTCCTTCCCTTGTTTGCGGATGTTCCCTACCGCTTTGTCGCCACCGCCACGCCATCGCCCAACAGATATAAGGAACTGATACATTATGCCGGTTATCTCGGTGTGATGGATACCGGGCAGGCGCTTACCCGTTTCTTTCAGCGTGACAGCACGAAGGCGAATAACCTTACCCTTTATCCGCACAAGGAGAAGGAGTTCTGGTTGTGGGTAAGTACATGGGCGTTGTTCCTCACCAAACCGTCCGACCTTGGTTACCCCGATACCGGATATGAATTGCCGGAACTGCGTGTACATGAAGAAGTGGTTAGTGTTGATAACTCCACTGCCGGAACCGACCGTGACGGACAAGTGAAGATGTTCCGTGAGGCTGCTCTCGGACTTGCCGACGCAGCGAAAGAACGCCGGGACAACATGCAGGAAAAGATTGCCCGTGTGGTGGAAATCATTAACCGTCCTGAAAACAAGAACGACCATTTCCTTTTATGGCATGACCTGGAGAATGAACGGAAGGCTTTGTGTGACGCCATACCCGGCTGTAAGGCTGTGTACGGTTCGCAGGATGATGAGGAAGCCGATGAAGTGATAGCGGACTTTAAGGACGGCCGTCTGAAATACCTGGCCGCCAAACCGGAGATGCTTGGTGAAGGTTTGAACTTCCAGTACCACTGCCACAAGGCAATCATGTTCATCGACTACCGTTTCAACGACAAGCTCCAGGCGATAGCCCGTATCTACCGTTTCATGCAGCAGCATCCGGTTGACCTTTATCTGGTATATGCGGAAAGTGAGGGCGAGATATACAAGAGCTTCATGTAGAAGTGGGCGCAACACCGCGAGATGGTAGCCAAGATGACCGATATAGTCCGTGAGAATGGTTTGTTCGGCTTGCAGGCAGAGGAAAAGATGATGCGGTGGATGTTTGCCAGCAGGGAAGAAAAGTCCGGTAAACTGTGGAGGGCCATAAATAACGACAATGTTCTTGAATGCCAGACTATGGAAAGTAATTCGGTGGACTTGATTGTAACCAGCATCCCGTTCTCCAACCACTATGAGTACACTCCGACCTATAACGACTTCGGGCATAATGAGGACAACGGCAAGTTCTTCGAGCAGATGGATTATCTTACACCGGAGCTTATGCGTATTCTTAAACCCGGTAGGTTAGCTTGCATCCATGTGAAAGACCGTGTACTGTTCGGCAACGCTACGGGTGACGGTATGCCCACTATCGACCCGTTCAGTGAAATGACTGTATTCCACTACATGAAACACGGTTTCCGCTACATGGGGCGCATCACGGTGGATACGGATGTGGTAAGGGAGAACAACCAGACTTATCGGCTTGGATATACAGAGATGTGCAAGGACGGTTCAAAGATGGGTATCGGTTGTCCTGAATATGTCCTTCTTTTCCGCAAGCTTCCTTCCGACACCTCACGGGCTTATGCTGATTTGCCGGTGACAAAAAACAAAAGCGAATATTCGTTGGCCCGTTGGCAGATAGACGCTCATGCAAGTTGGAAATCTTCGGGTAACTCTCTATTGAGTTACGAGGACATGAAAGGGGCCGGCATTGACAAGATACGCCACCTATTCAGGAACTACGAGCGTGGGCACGTCTATGATTATGAGGAACACGTATCATTCGCCGAAGAGCTGGAGGCATACGGAAAACTGCCAAAGACATTCATGGCCGTTGACCCGGTAAGCAAGAAGCCCTGGATATGGGATGATGTCACCCGGATGCGCACGCTCAATACCAAGCAGTCGCAGAAGAAACGGCAGAACCACATCTGCCCCCTTCAGTTAGATATTGTCGAAAGATTGATTGAACGGTATTCAAACAGGGGTGAACTGGTGTTTGACCCGTTCGGAGGTATCGGCACCGTTCCCTATTGCGCTATCAATCTGGGGAGGAAAGGTCTGTCAACCGAACTCAATTACGACTACTGGAAAGATAGTCTTTCATATCTGTATGAGGCAGAGATGGAGGTCAGCGCACCCACATTGTTCGACTTAATGAATGATGCCGTATGAACATTTATCATACAGAACCCAGATTCGACTGCGAAAGATTCGCTCCATGCGGGCGCATCTCCCTGCACAAATGCCGGAAATACAAAGGCAGACTGGATGAATGCATGGGATGTACGCTTGTACGCCGTAAAGTCAAAACGGTTGCCGGCACGGAGGCCGGAAGAAAGGTTTGTCCGCATTGCGGACGTTCCCTTCCGCTCCACCGGTTCTATAACAGGACTGTCAGATATGGGGATAAGGAATACCGATGTCTCACCTCCTGGTGCAAGATGTGTATGAGTGAAGTCGCAGCGGAAAGAAATCGCAATAATTAATTAAAATTTCCAATGAAAAATGTAACGAAACTTGCCAAGAAGTCAGCCGGACTTAGCCAAAAATGTTCAATTTGCCCACTTATGCAAAGATGCACTTTAGAAATCCATAGAGCTTGTTTTGACAGCTTTGTGGAGGGCTTTAAGAAGGGGGCTAAAGCAGCAGAAAAAGAAATAAACAAGAAATTCAAAACAGAACAATAATGAGTAAAATGGACGCATTGCAGATATATGCTGCATTTTTAAATATGATTGAAATTCTTGATAACTACAAGCTTTTCAAGAACTCTGATGGAACTCATGCCATTGACGTGGAAATCAAGGGTTATAAACAGAGTTTCAAAGCAGATGATATTTATAATTTAATGAATCTACTTGGCGACTGGCTATGCAAATTACCTAAAAGCACATGGGTTGAATTTAACTTTTAATAAATTAGAAATGAAGCAAATAGTGATTGGCGATAAGCCTTTAATGCAAATATCAGAAGAGGATATTTTGCAGGTTGCAGTAATTCAAGGATGCTGCGCTCATCCTGACTATTGGAATTATCCAACTTTAACCGAGTATGATAATACCATGTTTAGAGATTCAGTATGGTGCTCATACAAATCTACACGGAAAGAGGATAATTGAGATAGTAGCGAAATTACTTTCTTTTTTAATCCCAAAGATTTGTCCTACCACACTATCATAGAGAGTGGTCAACAGAAAAATGGCATGGAGAACGTCTTGGGTTAAATGCAATAAAGTTCTTGATTGAAAAAGGCTATGATGTGCCAATTTATTAATTCAAATACATTCAGATATGAACAGAATACAGGAATTAGAAGCTGAAATACAGCGTATTAAAGAAAGTAGAAGCTGATAAAAAGAAAGCAATGTATCAACATTTTGTTGGTAAGTATGTGCATAGAGCGCATACTTCGTATGAAAAGATTATCGGCATAGATCATATTGATACAGACGAATTTGGCGACGAAGTGGTATTTGATAGTATTCATGTATATTACGATAATAGAGGTGATGAATATAATAATGATGCGAGTATCAATTTGCAAGGCTGGGGACAAGCCTATGCCGAAGAACTTGAAAAACAACTAATACCCCATGAAGCTTTCAATAAAGCACTGAATGATTGTATCGATTTAATAAAACGTAGATTAGAGTAAAACAAAATAGAAATGAGGCAAGTTTGCAAGGCTTGCCCCATTATGGCGGTTTATGTTTTTAGATACTATCTGATAGTGTAAATATCAGCGATAATCTAAAAGGTTTGACTTGGAGTTAATACAAAGCTCCCTGTCACGACTAAGCAATAGATAATGCTTATGGAGCTTATAACTGCAAGAATAAAACACAATGTGTCTAACATAAACTACCCAATCAATTGCCATTTAGATTGGGCTTTTATACGCCCAATCTAATTTTTAAAATATTTAAACATATTTCAAATATTAAATTGCCGACAATATTATCGGTGGAACAAAGATATGATAAATAAAACGAAAGAGCAACAAGCTATTAGTTTTCTTCGTAGCATGGAATGCGATCATCCCTTAAATCTAGGTTTTTCCGGTGGTAAAGATAGCGTTGTTATTCTTGACCTTGCAGAACGGGCAGGCATTAAGTATAACGCCATCTACGCCAACACCACAGTAGACCCGCCGGGAACAATTAGCTTTATAAAGAAGAATTATTCACAAGTGCAGATTATGCACCCGGAGAAGTCGTTTTTTAAGTTAGTGGAGGAAAAGGGATTTCCTTCCCGGTTACGTCGGTTCTGCTGCGAGGAACTGAAAGAACGATATGGAATTGGTAAGCGAAGCATTGAAGGAATGAGAGCTGCCGAAAGTAGAAATCGAAAAGATTATGAGCCGGAGCAGTGTGATACAAGAAAATGGATGAAAGGCGCAAAGCATATTCTTTCTATCCTCACATGGACAGAAGAAGATGTTTGGAGCTATATCCGAAAATACGGATTACCATATTCAAAGTATTATGATGCTCCATATAATTTGAGCCGTCACGGTTGTGTCGGCTGTCCTCTCTGCAATTACAAGCAGATGCAATTAGAGTTTAAGATGTTTCCCGGTTATGCTCAAAGTGTGATAATAGCCGTTGAAAGATATATGAACACTCACCCTAATGGGTTTCTTGCTCGCAACTTTGCAGACGGTTATGAAGCTTTCTATTACTACATCAACGAAATACCTATTGCGGATTTTCATGAGCAAAAGAAAGGGTTATTCAGATTTAGCGCAAGGGAAATTATTCGAAGAGAAATTTTAAATCAATTAACGTAATACGATATAGATATGAAACAGACAGTAGAAGAAGCGGCATACGATTATGCTGCCCAAAAAACGAAATTCAGAAAAGACGTTCTGAAAGAAGTAGATGCTGATAATTACGTTTACCGTCACTCTGATTGCATGGAAGATTTTCAGTGTGGTGCCGAATGGAAGGCAAAGCAATCACCTTGGATAAGCGTAAAGGAGCGACCGCCAAAACATAATATTGAAGTTATTATATGCCATGAACGCGAATTTTATATAGGTAAAATGTATCGTTCAATGCAATCAAATTGGTGGAGGGTAAACAAAGATGAAAGAACTGATATGATAGTTAGCGAAGATGATTCTTGGACACCTATACCCGTCTTTCGATGAGATACTCGAAGCAAACAAGGATGTACTGGAACGGATTAAGGAGAAAGGAGATTGAATAATGGAAAGAGGGAAAATATTAAAGCTATCAGATTTGAAAGACATGCACGGCTCTATTACTTTGGAATATACCGGGATTCTTTATGCTGGTGTAGATAGGGAAAAGAAGCTCCGTGAATTGGCAAAAGTTAATCCGCAGGAGTATTGTCTTGCATTAGGAGTGAATGATGATAGTGAAATTTTCAAAGACATTTCGTCGGGTTCCTTAGTGTCGCCGATGAAATTTTTTAAAAGACTGAAAGGAGAATAACTATGGGATTTACAACACCGTGCTTTATACGCAAAAACACACCGGATCTTCGGAAGAAGCTGGAAGAATTAGGATACAACCATCCTACTGATGTAGTTGAAGATGAAAGGTTTTGTATTGCTACATCACCAGTTAACTGCAATTATCATATTATTATTAAAGGGGCTTTTGATGATACAAATCCTTATTACACATGGAATTGTGCTGGAAGAATTGATTGCGGAACCAACGAGGAGCTTTTCTTGGCTATTGCCGCATTGAGAGATGATACAGACAAGAACCAATGGTTGGTATTGGACCATGACAACATATGGGAAGCGGTCGGATGCTACCAATACAAAGGGGATTTTATTCTTTGCAATCATGACCGGTGGTATTGTGGGACAGACGTAGCACAAGCACACAAGGCTACTGTAAAGGAATTGCAGGAACTATTCTCCCAAAAGATTCAAGTTCCTCAAATAGAGTGGAATATAAATGACGTCATAAATAAAGATTAGTATCATGGAACAGAACAAGAAAGAAGTGGTCTTTGACGGCAAGGACCTTATATTCGATGTGGACGGAATAGAAATCAGGAACGGGAAACTGCCTGATTCCTTCAGTATAAAAGAGCGTTATGAGATAAGCGCGGAAAGCCTTACCAAGCTTGTCGTAGCGTTGGGTGAAGGGAATGCACTTACCGAATTTAATGAGGTACGAGGGAGTTACGGTGTTTTTAAAGCAGAAAGAACTATATATCCATTAAAAGATGATTATGTCAAGAAGCTTGCCGAAGAAATTACCAGGTTGGAAAACAAGGCCAATTCCCTGCAAGAAAAGGTTTATGCAGAACGCAGAAAAGCTTCTGATGAAGGATACAAGCGCCACCTGCTGGAAAACTTGATTAAAGAGCACAACAAACGCTCATGGTGGGGACGGGCAGAAAAGATTGAACTGAAAACAGAGGAGTGAGAATGGACCTGAGAATAATAGATTTCCCGGAATACCCGTGGAAGACCCTGGATGTGTATAAGGACTTTAGTTACACGTTCAACATCAGTCCGGGAAAGAAAATAGAGGGGGATTTGTTCGATTCCTCCAAGATGAAAGTTGTGTCCTACAATGAAAACAGCCATGTGCAGATATTGGCTGTATGTGACCCTTACGGGCCGCCTTTCTATGTACGCAGGGATATGGACGGTTTGTTATGGTCCTCATGGGTAAAAATAGAGGAGGAGCATTTCTGGCAAGAGATTAATGGTTGTGCAGAAGCCATTAATTTCCCTCCTCTGTGTACGTCTCATTATTATTTTTAAGTATTATGAAAAATGAATCGTTTGAAAGGGCTAAAATCCTTAAGGAAGAGATTGAAAAGTGCAATTCTCTTCTTGAGTTAATTCTAAAAAGCAGTAAAGAATGCTTCGTTAATCGCGATGCCGTCAGGACATCCGGTGATATTGCGGTTATCACTCTTCCTAAATATTGTACTCAGTACATTATAGATGGACTTTATGCAAAAAAATGCCGACTGGAGCAGGAATTTAAAGAGTTATAAATCAAAACAAGAAATAGGAGGAATAATCATGAAAGCACATGTAATGAAACTTGAAAACAACTGTGTAATTGTTGACGAGGAATATTTTAATGAGATAAAGAAGAAGGCAGAATCCAACCAAGAAAGGATAAACGAGATTGCCGAGGAAAAGTTTTTGGAATATGTCAAAGAAAGCGGTATCGAACTTTCCTATGAAGTGAACGGAATACCTTATATGTTTCATTATGATTTGTTGAATGAAATAAATTATGAAGAAAGAGGATATCCGGAATCCGTGTCAGAAAGGGTGAAGCATACTATCGCAGACGATATAACACAGTCTTTAAACAATAAGCTTAAGGGAATAAAAGATGAAGCTTTGAATTATGCCTTAAGTGAGTTTGACAAACAGAAACACGGTTTAGAGGCTACTGTAAAAATATGGAAACATTTCGCATTAATCTTTATCATTACGACTATTGTTTTAATAATTAGATTATTGTTTATATAACTATGACAGAAGAACTTGTAACATTAGAGACAGCGAAGCTGCTGAAAGAGAAAGGGTTTCTACAAAGGAAATATTTTATAAATGTTTCTACTTTGCATAATTGTTATAAATACCTATCTGTTCCACCTCAATCGGTAGTTCAAAGGTGGCTTCGTGAAACCAAGGACCTGCATATTGAAATATCCTATATGTATGAAAATTATTGGATATATGATATACTAACAATTCCGAACCATGACTTAGTAGGGTTGTCGGATAGACCTATTATCCATTATAAATCCTACGAGGAAGCACTTGAAGCCGGAATACAAGAAGCGTTAAAACTTATATGATTATGAGAAGATTTATATATATACTGGTTTCTATCATTATATCATATCTAATTTGTGTATATGAGTATAATACGTGGAATTTTATTGCAGGGTTAGAGCCTTCGCAAGCTTGCGAAAGATTAGCCAAATACGCTTTTTATTTCGTGATATGGTATTGGGTTGCGAAAGCTGTTGATTTGTTTAATGATTAACGAATAAGAGTATATAATTATGAAAGCAAACCTTATTTTCTTTCTTGCAATATTCATCATATCAGCATTATTCATCGGTCATTTCCGACTGACATTCTCACCGTTCAGCATATCACTTCCTTATTGGCATAGAGCTTTAGGAGTAGTCCTTATTGTTGCAGGCTGTTTGGTTTACAATATAGGGGAGAATGTAGCCGGGTATAAGAAAGGGCTTGATAACGGCATGGAAATAGTCTTGAAACAATTGAAGAAACGGTATGAACGACCAGGTGATTAATAAAGAAAAGATATTGCCAATGGTTACAAAAAAAGGCTATCTATCCCAGACAGCCAATCTTTTTTATTAACCTTAATCTAATACTATGAAAAACACATTGCAAAGGTACGGATTTGTGGAAGTTATGCAAATTATGAGCCTTTGTTCAGTCATCATATAACATGGTTTAGCTGGTAAATGTATTTGTTAACCATTAACGGTGTAATTGTTAAATTGAAGATTTGGATTTATTTAAGGTATTGCTGTCTAAAACAAAATCTTCTGCCAAATCTTGTCAGTAACTTCTTTGATACCAGATAGTCCGTTCGTGGATTATTCGGTATCTTTATTTTCGTAACGTAAAATAGTGTGCCAATGGAGATAATTTATAGAAAAATAGAAGACCTTAAAAAACTGGGTAACAATCCCAGAACCATATCAGAGGAGCAGATGCGGATACTCAAAGAGTCTATTCATAGTAATCCGGACTACTTCGAGGCACGTCCCATCATACTCTCTGACCGGACTGGGGAACTGGTGATTATAGCCGGAAACCAACGGTATGAGGCCAGTGTAGAACTAGGACTTTCTGATGTGCCGACGGTTCTGCTTCATGGGTTGACAGAAGAACGAGAACGGGAGATTATTATCCGTGATAACGTGAATAATGGTACATGGGACGAAAAACTATTGAAGGAGTGGAATGCAGAGTCTTTGATGGATTGGGGATTAAACTTTGATTTCGACTATGATAGTCTGGTAGATAGTGAAAGTGATGCCCGGAATAAATACACGAAAAAGATTGAAGCTCCGGTGTATGAGCCTAAAAACCCTGTATGCCCGGAAATAAATTCTCTCTATGATAAAAGCAAATATGAAGAACTGATTTCGGAAATAGATAATTCAAACGTTCCGGAAAATGTGAAGTCTTTCCTTCGGATAGCTGCATTGAGACATATTGTATTCGATTACGGACGGATAGCAGAGTTCTACGCCCATCAGGAGAAAGAGATTCAGGAACTGATGGAAGCGTCTGCGCTGGTGATAATAGACTTTGATAAGGCGATAGAGAACGGTTATTCCAGATTCAAGGAAGATATTTATGAAATAATGCTGGAGGATACTGAAGATGAGGAGTGATTTTGCAGCATTCATACTGACGCATGGCCGTGCCGGTTCCGTCATTACAGATAAGACACTGCGGAAGTGTGGCTATACGGGACCGATTGTTTATGTGATAGACAATGAAGATAAAGTGGCCGCAGAGTATTACGCGAAATATAAAAACGTTGTAATGTTCGATAAACCAAAGATTGCAAAGACTTTTGATGAAGCGGATAATTTTGATGATCGCAGAGCTATTGTTTATGCGCGTAATGCTTGCTTTCAGATAGCAAGAAAACTTGGCTACAAATACTTCATAGAACTGGATGATGATTACGATGTGTTTTCTTTTACTTATGGTAGAGATGGTATAGTCAAACAGAGGGCGATAAAGCAATTGGACGTGGTATTTGAAGCTATGCTACGTTTTTATGAAAGTATTCCGGCTCTCACTTTGGCTATGGCTCAGAGAGGCGATTTTGTAGGAGGAAAGGAGAACGATATTTTGAAAGGCGAGAAGATGAAACGGAAAGCGATGAATTCTTTCATCTGTTCCGTAGATAGACCGTTTAAATTCGTTGGTCGCATTAATGAAGATGTGAACACCTATACCACGCTTGGTAGCAGGGGATGTCTACTTCTGCAGGTTCCACAAGTGGCGCTAAACCAGAAGCAGACGCAGAAGAATAAAGGAGGTATGACGGATATATACATGAGTCAAGGAACATATGTCAAGAGTTTTTATACGGTTATGATGATGCCATCCTCTGTGAAGGTGGGCGTGATGGGCCATAGCGAGGAAACGAAAAGATTACACCACGTGATTAATTGGAATAACACTGTTCCTAAGATATTGGACGAACGATTCAAGAAGAAATAAGATGGCGGCACCAACTGGAAATAAATTTTGGATGTTAAGAAGTAAGCATGGAAGGGATAAGCTCTTTTCTACGCCGGAACTCTTATGGGAGGCGGCATGTGAGTATTTCCAATGGTGTGATGAAAATCCCTGGTTGTCCAAAAAGGCCATTCAAAAGACTGTTCCGGTAAAAAGGAAAAAAGGGAAGAAGGTGGAGACAGTCAATGAGCAACAAGTACAACAAGAAGTTTCCCCGACTTCCCGTCCGTATTCCCTAACCGGGTTCTGTATTTATGTAGGTGCTTCTTCCAAGTGGTGGAGCACTTTTCGTTCCGAATGTAGAAATAAGAATGATGAAGATTTTTTGGAGGTCATCGCACGCGTGGAGGAAACCATCGAAACGCAGCAGTTTGAGGGAGCGTGCGTTGGAGCTTTCAATGCGAATATCATTGCCCGAAAGTTAGGGCTTGTTGACAAGCAGGAGGTGGACCATACGAATGCAGGAAAAGAGTTCAAAGGATTTAATTTTCTACCATATACAGAAGATGCGGAGAAAGTCAAGTAATGGGATATAAGGTCAATATAAAGCAGAGGTTAGCCTATAACTACCTTCGTGACGATGTTACGAAGTTTCTGTGTTATGGTGGCGCTGGTGGAGGTGGAAAGTCATGGCTTGGGTGTGAATGGCTTATGCAATGTGCTTACTATCTCCCGGGCACTCGATGGTTCGCTGGCCGAAATAATTTGAAAGATAGCCGTGAGTCTATCTCTGTCACTTTCGACAAGGTGGCAAAGTGGCATCGATTCACTGACTACAAGCAGACCAATGACGGTATACTTTTAGGGAATGGGTCGGAAATCATCTTTCTTGACTTGACATATTATCCCGTCAAAGACCCGATGTATGAGCGATTGGGCTCCAAGGAGTTTACTGGAGGGTGGATTGAAGAAGCCGGGCAGGTTCACTACCTCGCATTTGAGGTTTTGAAGACGCGTATAGGACGGCACTTGAATGATGTGTATGGAATATCCGGGAAGATACTTATCACTTGCAATCCAAAGAAGAACTGGCTTTATCGTGAGTTCTACAAACCGTGGAAAGAAGGCAAGCTGGAAGCCCCATACGCTTTTATTCAAGCATTGGTGCAGGATAATCCCTACGCTACCGAGGACTACATAGATACGCTCCGCAATACCAGGGACAAAGTGACAAAGGAGCGCTTGTACTATGGTAATTGGGAGTATGACAACGACCCGACAGCACTCTGTGATTATGATGCCATTTGTGACCTATTCGCAAATGAGCACGTAAAACCGATAGGATTATCGACGGGAGCAGCTGACCTTGCCATGAAAGGACGCGACCGTTTTGTCGGGGGGCACTGGGTGGGTAATGTGTGTTATATCCGGTTAGACCAGGAATATAGCACGGGTAAATCTATTGAGACGGACCTTAAAAACATGATGATACAGTGGAAGATTCCACGTAGCATGATGGTAGTTGATAGTGATGGACTTGGAAGCTACCTTGAAAGTTATTTGAATGGCATCAAAGAATTTCATGGTGGTAACCGACCTATTAATCCAGAGTACGACAATCTGAAGTCTGAATGTGCATTTAAGCTTGCAGAACTAATAAATAATCGGCAGATAAGGGTTATATGTACGGAAGTGCAAAGAGAGCGCATAATGGAAGAATTGGCTGTTTTGAAGCAAGACCATATAGATGCTGATACCCGAAAGAAAGGGATAATTAACAAGGAGAAAATGAAAGAGATACTTGGTCATTCTCCGGATTACCTCGACATGTTGATAATGGCAATGCTTTTCCGTATAAAACCGATACCTAAAAGACCAAAAGCAAAATTAGGACAGATATGACAGTAAAAGAGTTTTTGATATTGAGTAACGTGGCGAGCAATGCTGCTGAACTGTTGGATCAGATAGGGAAGTTGCCTAAACCGGACTTTGTCGCAGGTGTAAGAGTTCCGGAGACTCTGAATGACCTCACTATAGGTCAGCTGATGGAACTACAATCCATACGCAATGGAATAGATTGTATAATGGTTCCATGCCGTGTTGTCCTTGGTTTGTCTATTGATAAGATAGAGAAGTGTGGGGCAGCGGATATTTTGGGATTCTCCACATGGGTAACCAAGGAGGTTGAACGTATTACCAAGCTTTTTGAAACTACGAGCGTAGTACCGACTCCGGAAGAAAGACGTGCCGGAGTGGATAAGCTTTCGTTCGGGTTGTTTGGCTTGGTGGATTACTATGCTACCCGCATGGGGATAACTGACCATGAGCAGGTAGAATGTGTTCCATGGGTGAGGGTATATAAATGCCTTGACATGGATGCAGAGAAAATACGCTATGAACGTCGATTACGGGAAATATATCAAAATATATCAGAATAAGCAATGAATACAAGTGTAGAAAGGAAGATAGCTTCTGTTGCAGAAAAGCTGGAAGGAGTCACCTATTTGTTCGATAACTGGGCGACCGCCAATGTCAGGTTGGATAAGATGCCATTGCCGGCCATTATAAATTTGCTTCCTATATCCGGGAAATTCGTCATATCAAGAACACAGCTAAGGGATTCTCCTAACTGCATGATAGCATTTGCTGATAAGGCCAAATTTGATTTCGATGGGGTGGAGAATGATGAGGTCATTGAGAGATGCAAAGGATATGCGGTTCAGTTTATCCGTGAGTTGAATAGGAGCGAGCTGTTTGAGTGGGTGAGCGATGAGGTACCTTATTCCGTTTTCTATGATAAGCTGGATGTAAATGTTACCGGAATAGTAATAGAATTGAAATTGAAAGAGGTTCAAGGAGCGCCCATGTGCTAGTTATGGAAGATAGGAGGAAAGAGGTAAAGGCGATATTGTGTGAGGAGTTGGATAATCTTCGGCAGCGCATCATAGAAAATCATATACGGGCTGGGCAGCGTGCAAGTGGCAAAACTATCAAGAGCCTGCACGTTGTCGTGGATGATAATCATGGTACTCTTTATGGTCGTCAAGCGTTCGGAGTTCTGGAGGTGGGACGTGCCTCGGGGAAAGTACCGAAAGGATTCTATAAGATTATTCAGCAATGGATGATAGACAAGGGGATCCAAGTGGAGAGACCAAGGTCATTTGCATACCTTGTGGCCCGGAAGATAGCAACAGAGGGCACATCACTTTATCGCTCTGGTACGTACGAGGATATATATACAACGAACGTGGAGCAAACAATACGGGACATTATGGACCGTGTGTTTGGTATACTCGTTGATGATGTGACACATATAAATCTACATAGTAATGAGAACTCATAAGATAGGGGAAACAACCATAGAATATCCGGATGAAATATCTTTCTGTTTTAATCCGGTAGTGATAAACATTTACGGGCATGCTTGGGATTACGTGGAGGTGACGGTGACTGATATCGTTTCTGAAATTTCATACAAGGAGAAGAGGGCTCTGTTTAATAATGCATGCTTTTTTGATGTGTCGTTTTACATGCAGTCTACATTTGACACTGTAGAATTTGGGAAAATTGATTATTCACAGACGGTTCCGAAAGATAGCGGGGTAGGACGTGTGTTCTCTGTAGATATTGACTTTTATTCGGACAGTTCAATGTCTGAAAGTTTTCAATTCAATACGTTCATCATTTGGGGGGCAATGAAGGTGGGTGAACGGTATAATGGAAATCGTATATTGACGTGGTTTAAAAACCTTCCGTTTACGGTAGGAATGTATACGGCCGGTAATGCTAATGTGACTGTGACCGCTGACAGCATTTCTTTACCAGCTATTACATTGTCTGAAAGAAAGGTGTATAATATTACTCTGAATGGAATTGATGCAAACAATGAGGTCGTATTGAAATTGCCGGGAACGAGTGTGGGGGCAAACGTGTTCGACAATACATTTGATTTTACTTTTCATGCATTGACGAATATGGCTGTAAACGTGAGGCTTTTAGTTGATGAATGCACGGATGGAATTTATTTACGTTGGATAAATCGTCATGGCTTTTATTGCTATTGGTTGTTTAAACGTGGTGATGAGGGCAAACAAATTGCCAATGATGGTGAATTCATTCGTAATAATATGCAAGACTATAACTATGTTAATGGCTATCATGGAGGTTCAGGACGTAAGCAGAGAAAAACAGAAGAGAATACATTGTTGGTGTGTGCTCCTTTAGTGGACTCTGAAACGTTTGACTTCTTGTTTCAACTCGCGTTGTCACCCATCGTTGATATGTATGCAGGTAAAAATGTGAATGGAGTTGATAGCTGGAAGGCAGTGAATGTATCTGTTGGTAATTTCAATAAGACAAGAGCCGTATTGCAGGATTTCGTAGCAACAATCATATTACCAGAAACAAGAGTACAAAGCTTATGAGAAACGATATGCTATTCATTGGTGATAAACTGATGGATTTGGATGATGATACCAAAGTAACGCTCAATTTCAAAAGTAATATATTTACGGATTTGAGTAAGATTATAAGTAATAATTCTTATACTATCAAACTTCCGAATACTATACGTAATCAGTGTGCAATCATGCATGCTGATTTACCTTCATGCGACATCGTTTATCCTAGAATTAAACTGAATGCTTGTTATTTTCGTAACGGGATAGAGATACTCAATAACGCAACTGCGGTCTTATTGTCTACATCGGATGTTTTTGAATTTGCTCTTTCATGGGGTAATGTCTCTAGATTTGCAAATATTATAAGTGGAAATAAAACGCTACGTGATTTGAAGGATAGACACAATTATGAGGTCATTGCTGATGATGATTTTCCAGATTATCATGTATTTTGGAAAGTAGGTTCTTTTGAAGGGGATGCTTCCGGTAATTTTTTTATTCCTAAAGTAGACTATGGTATACGGCGGGAAGATACAACAGGGTGGTATCATCCGGGGTGTAAGGTTACCTGGATTTTGTTACAAATTATGAAAGATAATGGTGTCACTTTTACGTTTCCTGCTAATCGCGCTTTTATGTTAAGTAGATTGTTTGTACCCTTATTAACTCGTAATGATAGCAGAAGTTATGCTGCAAAAAATGCATTACATGCAGAGTTTAGTTACTATGTACATGGACGTCTTGATAAGGGAGAACCGGAAAAATTGTATTTTGCAGATAAGTCATTTTCAAGCTATTATGGGACTATAACCAAGTTTAAAAGTAGTTCTGGAAAAATTTATATTCAAGGCTTTAAACTTAATGCTCCGAATATGAAGATTTTGATGAATGGTAATGTGTCGTTTGATGTATCCACTTCTATATACCCTAATGGAGCATGTCTGGTTGCTTATTACATTATGGATGATGATACAAGAGTCGATATTGCAACTATAGATTATAGCAAGATTGAGAGGCATAACACAAATAGTTATACTATCTATTTTGATTTTACAGATATAGAGACAGATACGCTAGAGGAAAGTAAGGAGATTTTGTTTGGATTACTTGACGCAGGGTGGATTGATGATGGTGGTATATCTATGGATAATTCATTTAGCATTACAGCTATATGTGATCAAGTGATGCCTTCGATAGATGATGAGATAAATGCAGGATATGGGCACTTCCCGATTATTGCAAATTTGCCCGAAATAAAACAGATAGATTTTATTAAAGCTGTTGCTGCAATTCTCGGTGTTTTTGCTGTTCCTGGTAAGAATGATTCAAATTCCATTGAGTTTGTTTCTGTAGATACTATTAAAGAAAATGAAACAAGAGCATATGATTGGACAAAAAAGGTTGTTGCTACTTATAAGGAGAATAAACCTAATATGTTGGAATATAGGCTGAATGATTTCGCACAGCTGAATTATCTGCGTTACAAAGAAGACTCTACGGTTAATGGCTCTTATGATGGAGCATTACAAGTATTAGATTACACTTTGGATTCAGAGCGTGATATTCTTACGCTTCCATTTGCTGGTACTGATATGGCAGGTGGCGTTGCGTCTATAAAGTTATATAAGTATGACAGTGATGGTAAATCTTCTCTAGAGAAAGTGGAGCCAAGAATTTTACTTTGTACAGATGATGCAGATGTTCTGAAAGGAACATTTGAGGAACTTGATTTTTCTTCTGTGATTAACTCTTATTACAAAAGTTATAGTGAGGTCATTTATATGCCTAAAGTAATCACAGAAAAGATAGAAATAAATGATATTGAGTTGAGAGACTTGGATATGACTGTTCCAATTTACTTGGCCCAATATGGTAGATATTATGCCATTATTTCCATTAAGGCAGAAGATACGGGAATATGTGAATGTAAATTGTTACAATTGGAGGTATAATTATGAAAGACAATACAAGTGAAAAAATATTGGAAATTCGGGTAAAGTATGATGATGCTATCCGTAAAATAGCAGAGTATCGTACGCAGTTGGATATACTTCGAAAAGTAGAACAAACTCTTAAGGAGGATTTGAAGAAAGGCCGTATGAGTAGGGAGGAATATAATATTAAATTAACCGAAAATAGAGTTGCTACCCAACAATATACAGATGCCATCCGTGTACTGAATAAACAAATTCAAAATGAACGTAAAGAGCAGACAGAGATGGAAGGAAGCCTTGTTAGGTTGCGGGCTGAGCTTTCCAATCTTACCGCTGCTTATGACAGATTAAGTCGTGTAGAGCGTGAGGGGGGCGAAGGCAAAGAGCTGCAAGATAAGATAAATGCCATTACCGATGAACTGAAAGGTGCGGAAGAAGAAACGCAGCGCTTTTATCGGAATGTGGGTAATTATAAAGATGCGATACTTCAGGCTACAGAAGCCCAAGTACCTTTTGTTTCCATATTGCGCAGTGGCGTTAGCGTCTTGCGAGGTACAAAGGAATTTGTTGGTGGTTTGAAGGATGAATTGGTTAAAATAACAGTCCAGTACAAAGCAGGAACGGTCACTGCGAATATGTTCTCTGGTGCTCAAAAAACAGCGGCTATAACAAGTAATTTGTTATCTGCAGCTTTAAAAGTGTTGAAACTTGCACTAATTTCCACTGGTATTGGGGCTACTGTTGTTTTGTTGGGTTCATTGGTCGCATGGTTGGCTAAAACGCAAAAAGGTACTGAATTTCTTTCTAATGTAATGTCCTCTTTTGGGGCAATTATTGATGTGATTATAGACCGGATTGCAAAGTTTGGTGGAGCTATTGCTAAATTCTTCTCTGGTGATTTTTCTGGTGCAGCAAAGGATATGAAGGATAGTTTTTCCGGTATTGGAAAAGAAATTTCAAATGATGCGAAACAAGCGTGGGCACTGAATGATGCATTGCAACAGTTAGAGAAATCGGAAACAATGCTTAATATGAAGCGTGCGGCAAGTCGCTCTGAGATTGAAAGATTGAAGCTCATTGCAGATGATACTACAAAAAGCCTGAAAGAGCGTACTGATGCGGCTACAAAAGCATACGATATGGAAAATAAACTTCAGCAGGAAAGCATTGATATTGGCCGAAAGAAATTGGCAAATCTTCTTGGGCAAATAGAACTTACTGGTGAAGCTAATAAATTGCTTGATGATATGGCACAAGGGGCAGTAACGGCTGATGAGGTTATTAGCCGATTGGGTATATCAGAAAGTACAGTGAAAGATTTAAAGGAATTCTCTCAAGTTTTTTCGGACGTAGCTCAAAAGGAAATGGAGAGCTATACCCGTAATAAGGAAACCCAGAATAAAATAAATGCGATGCGGAAAGAATCAGTAGATAAGGCTAAAGTTGTAAAAGAAAAAGAACTTTCAGAAATTCGTAAGGCTGAGGATGAAATGCTTAAGCTGGTTAAGGACAGTAGAGAGAAACAATCCATTGAGATAGAACGTCAGTTTTCTCGTCAAATAGAAGATTTGCGTGTTCGCTTGATTGAGGAACAAGACCTTACAACGAAAGCACGTGGAGCTGGAGCTATAAATAATCAGATTATTGCACTTGAACAGCAAAAAAATGATGCATTACAGCAATTATCGGAAGAACAACTGATGAAGGAGGTGGAGAACCGGCAGAAACTAATCTCTCTGCAACTTGAATCCGTAAAAGCTGGAAGTGAGCAGGAATACCAACTCAAAATACAGCAACTTGTTGTCCAACGTGACGTAGAACTTCGTCAGAAAGAGCTTACTGAACAGATGAAGCTTGCTGTCACGGAGAAGTACAATAAAGAGATTGATGATTTGTCCGTTCAACATGAGAATGATACAGCAAAGAAACAAGCTGATGCACTCAAACTTCGATTGGATAATGAATTGGCAGAAGCTAAATTGAATGGATATAGTGAACTTGAGCTTCTTCGTATGCAGGAACAGCAGAAGCTTGAACTGAAAGACAGCTTGAGACGGATGGAAGAGGAGAGTGATGCCGAATTCCGGGCCAGACAGCTTGCTGCAGACCAAGAATACTTGGATGCAAAGCAGGCGGTCATTGACAAGGAAGTGGAGATGCAGCAAAATAAAGGTGAATCCCTTTCTGTCTTGGCAGGGAATCTTTCTGATTTGTTGGAACAAGCGGCAGGAGATAACGAGAATATGGCCCAGTTGGCGAAAATACTGGCTATTGCGGAGGTTTCTATCGCACAAGGGGTAGCCATTGCCAAAGCCGTAGAAACAGCTACCCGCTCATCTGCAACATGGATTGACATGCTTGCTGCGATAGGTACTGTAGTGGCATCTGTAACTACTGTTATGAGAAAGGCTATGAAATCGGTGAAAAGTGCTAAATTTGCACAAGGAGGTAAAGTTGAAGGGCCAGGTTCCGGTACAAGCGATTCCATACCTGCTATGTTGTCCAACGGTGAAAGTGTAATGACGGCTGCTGCAACCTCGATGTTTGCTCCGTTATTGTCGGCTTTCAATCAGATAGGAGGAGGTATTCCCATTAATGTAACAGCTTCTTCCAATCAGGCGTTAGGAGAGGACATGCTGGCCAAAGCTGTTGCAAAAGGTATGATGATGGCGCCTGCTCCGGTGGTTTCTGTGGAAGAGTTTACCTCTGTTGCTAATAGGGTTAAGTACGTTGAAAATCTTGGTAGTATATGAAAGCATATGAACTATTGATATTGAATAAGAGTCTTCTTCAAATGATGGGGGATGCTTCGCTTGATGTCGGGGATGTGAAATATATTCCCGTGTATCAAGAATATGTCCGTCTGTCAAAGGAGGGACATAAAAAGACTTATATCATGCAATATTTATCCGATGAGTATAATATTGCGGAAAGGACAATTTATCGGATAATAGATAAGTTCTCAAGTAAGGTGGATGTTTAGGGGGGGCGGAATTATTCCGCTCTTTTTTTGTTTTGAAAAAGTTGCTGACAAAGCGTGTCAGTGGAATAGACTTCTTATTTTCTTCAAGCCGTATCATGTTTTCTACCTTTGTTACAAACAATTATGTGATATGGCTAAATTATACATTAACAAGGACATTGTAGCTGATAAGGATAAAATGGAAAATTGGTATTTGACCGGTGACGAGGGGCTTTCGTTTCCGGATATCCAATACTTCCTTTCATGGCTTGACCCGGCTGACCCTAAAATTGACATTGAAATCCATTCGTGCGGCGGTGATACGGTTGAGGGGTATGCTATTTATGATGCATTACGTGCGTCGGGCAAGGAAATATCTTGTACCGTTGTTGGACGATGTGCTTCTATGGCTACCATCATTTTGCTTTCTGCTCCACTTGAACGCAGAAAAGCTTATCCTCATGCAAAGTTTCTCATCCACAAACCATATTTGGCAAGATATGATGATTTATTGGACCTTGAAACTATAGAATCCATCAAATCAAGTCTGGAAGCGGAAAAGGATAAGATGATGGCTGTATATGTTGAACGGACAGGAGTTGAATCGACCATTTTGGAGGTCCAGATGAACAAGGAGGCATGGTTTGGCGGTGAGGTTGCAAAACAACTTGGATTTATATCTGGTGTTCTTATACCGACTACAGCAAAAGGAACTGATTATAAACTTAATAGTGAGAAAATGAACAAAGAGAAACAAGTAACGGTAAAGCAATCTATCATTGACAGACTGCTTGCGAAATGTGGCTACCAGAAGATAGAAGACATTCCGGTAGTATCTATGGAACTGACAGATGCCGAAGGTAATACACTGACGGTGGAACGTGAAGAAGGAGAACCGCAGGTGGGAGATGCGGCATCCCCCGATGGCGAGCATGTTATGCCCGATGGTAAGACTATCATTGTAACAGACGGAGTGATTACAGAAATCAAAGACCCGGAAGAAGCAAACGGTGACGAGGAGATTGAAGCTTTAAAGGCGCGCATTGAAGAACTTGAAGAGGAAAATGCGGCATTGAAAACCAATGCCCGTACAGTTGAGGACAATAAGATACTGAATGCTGTAAAGATGGCAGGAGGTGAGAATTGGCTAGCAAAACATTGTTCAACCTATAGAGTCTCTTTGCGTACCCAATCCTTCAAGAATACTGTTGAGACACAAGCAAGTGCAGAGGAGACACCTATTCAAAGAAAGTTGAGAGAGGAAAGGGAGAAGAGAACTAAAAAGTAAAGAAAGGAGAATTGAGTATGCCTATTTTAGATTTTTCAAAATTGACGCCAGACAATCAGGCGGTGAAGGATTTGAAAGACTTGATTGAACTGACAGTCTTTCAAAATGAGGATATGGAGCGTTTTATGACGTTCATGCCTAAAGTGACCAATGGCAAGAAAGTTGGCTTCATCGGTGAGATGGAGGATGTAGGTATCGCAGGTGCCGGATGTGACCCTGAATATCAAAAAGTGGCTATCGCTGCCGCCCAGAAAGTATGGGAAATTGGCGACTGGCAAGTTCCGTTGGAAATGTGCTATGAGGATTTGGAGAATACTATTGCAAAGTACTGCTTGAAGACCGGTACCAATATTGCGGACCTTACTTCTACTGAATATATGGATGGGATTGTCCTTCCAAAACTGACGGAAGCAATGATGAAAATGTTATGGCGCTTCACTTGGTTTGGAGACAAGGATGCCGCTAATATTGACGGTTCCGGTCAAATTACGGATGGATTGAATGTAGAATTGTTCAAGACATGTGACGGTTTCTTTAAACGCCTGTTTGCCATATGTGCAGAGAATTCCGGTCAGCATACCGTTATATCAGCCAACTCTGAAGCATCTTATGCTTTGCAGAAGTCCAAGATGAAAGAATTGGGGGCTGCTACATCTGTGTTTGACACGATGCTTGAAGATGCGGATAGCCGTATTTTCCAGAAGTCCGGACATGCAATTTTTGCTACAAAATCATTATGTGATTCTTTGTCACGTGATGTGAGGGAGAAATATAAGGTTATTATGCCTTGGACGGTCATTTTTGACGGCCTTGAAGTAGGAGAGTATGACGGCGTTACGGTCGTAAAATGTTCTATTTGGGATAGATTTATTCAAGCGTATCAGAACGATAAAACGAAACTGAACCTTCCTCACCGTGCGGTTCTATGTTCTCCGGACAATTTAATGTACGGTTGTGAAGGCGATAACCCGATATCTGACCTTGATATCTGGTTTGAAAGAAAACCCCGTAAGAATTATATCTATTCTACTGGTAAACTCGGTTCTATGATTGGCGAGGACAACTTGGTGCAAGTAGCATATTGACAAAAGGAGGTATTCTATGGGAGTATGTGATGATATTTTAAAGAAAGATATTGTTCCGTCGTGTGATGATCCAGTAGTACAAGGATTGGAGCAGGAAGGGGTAATAATGAATCGTGCGGATGTGGACTTTGCAGCCACAGTATTCAATTCTACAAAAAAGAATGTGATTGAAACGCTGGCTATGAAAACCGGGAAGAAGGCTTATAAGGTTGTTGTTCCTGGTAAAAATCCATTTACGGGTACAAAGACCTCATTAGTGGCTGGCACATATCGTAGTTCGTTTACCAATACTGTCGCGATTGTGATATTGGCAAACGACCCGGATGTATGCGCTGATGTTATTGACGGATTGGCTAACGGTACCTATGTTGTGGTGTTGGAGAATAAATATAAGGGTTTACAGAAAGAAGGAAACCCTGGTGATGCCGCTTTTCAGGTGTATGGTTACTACCAAGGGCTTACAGCTACAGCTATCGACAACGATAAGTATAGCGAGGATACTGAAGGTGGATGGGCTGTTACCTTGGAAGAGCAGAAAACGCCTAAATCTGCATTATTCTTGTTCAAGACGAGTTATGAAGCAACTAAGACTGCTGTCAACACTTTGACGGCTGAACCGGCAGCATAGGAGGGAATATGCTTGTCTTGGAGATGGTTGATAAGTTGAAGAGATTGGGGGATAAGGTCTCCCTTTCTTCTTCTGATAAATCAGACATTGAACTGATGTTTCATGAAGTTCTTGGTAGGACATTTACCAAGACCTCATGTGGTGATTGCTATCGTGACGCTGTGATTGAAATGTATTCGTACTTAAAAAGATATGGAAAAATGAAAGAAAAATCAAGTTATGCATTGAAAAATGGTGTATTGCTCCAAGTAGGCTTTGGAAGTAGTGAAATGTACACCAACAACAATCTTACTGACGAAGCGGCAGAAAGGTATCTTGCGGAAAATCCTAAAGGGATAGTCTTTTTTGCTTCAACGCCTTCCGATTGGGAGAAAAGGGTTGAAAGACGGATGAGTCCTGCTTTACCATTGGATGAAACTTTGGTTTCAGAATTGGTGAAAGCCTTTGAAGTGGAAGGTGCTACTTCTGAGATTGTGAGAGATGCGTTCAAGACTTATAAACTGAACGGGAAGAAAGTTACAGCTAAAGTATTGGATGCTCATATTAAAGAGGCTCAATCTGTAGTTGACTCTAAGCAGACTATAGAAGCCGTAGAAACGGTGAAATAAAGAATAACCTCACGGAACGATGAACGTAAATGAATTAAAGAAGAAGAGTAATAGGCGTGTTGACACGGGCTATTTACGTAATCTTGGCATCCAAAGCTACGGTGATGATAATTTATATCCCCAACATCTAAGAAATATCATCGCTGCGAGTTCAACGGGTAGCGAATGTGCAGAACGTTATGCCAATTTCATAGAGGGAAATGGGTTTCGTGAGGTTGCTTTTTCTGAATATGTGGTTAACCGCCGTGGAGATACGGCAGATGACATCCATGCTTTCGTCTGCAAGGATGTTGCTGATTACGATGGGATGGCGATACATGTTAATTATAATATGTTCGCAGATATAGTGGAAGTACAGCACATCCCCTTTGAAAATTGCCGTTTGTTGGAGGAGGATGAATCCGGATATATCGCAAAAATCGCAGTTCATCCGGATTGGACAGGAAAGAAAACCCGTCAGGGAAAAGCCATAAAGGTAATACCAGAAAATGTGGAGTTTATAGATGTATTTAATCCACGTAAGGAGGTGGTCTATGCGCAAATTCGGGCTGCCGGAGGGATTGAAAACTATAAGGGGCAGATACTTATGGATTAGCAACACAGGGAAATTCGTGTATCCTATCGGAAGAGCTGACCGTGTGATTACGGAAATGAGTACGGATGAGGGATTAGCCAATGTGAAGTATCGTAATGTGCGTTGTAACTTCATGCCTTCCGGGATGATAATTACAAAGAAAGGTGCTTCTTCGGTACGTTTTGATGAAAACGGAAATCCTATAAAAGAGGATAGGACTAATGAAGATACTGGTTTTTCTGATACTATCGTGCAATTACAAGGAGACACCAATGCGACAAAGGTCTTAGAGGTAACCTTGGAATCTGATGAAGAAAAACCGGAGTTTGTGGATATTAGTCCTAAAAATTATGATAAGGAGTTTACCGTTACTGATGCCAGTGTGGTTGAACGTATTTATTCGGCTTTCGGGCAGGAGCCTTGGTATTGTATCCGGATTGGTAAGGTTGGTTTTTCTGGGGATATATTGGAAGATGCTTTTGAATACTATAACTCTATTGTGTCAAAGCAACAACGCATGATTGAACGGGCTTTTCAGAAAATTTTTGCGCATTGGTATGAACCTCTCAATCCTTCCAATGACTTTAGTGTACAACCTCTTAAATATATAAGAAATGCTGCGATGTCTAATAACAACAGATGAGGTCTATAAGTTGGCTCGTACGATGTCAATACACATCGATACGGAAAAGATAGAGGCATATATTCGGGAGTCGGAGAACATTGATTTGAAGTCAGCTTTGGGTGATGCTTTATTCTTAGATGTGAAAGAACATCCGGAAAATTATAGTGAGTTGCTTAATGGTAGTTCTTATACCATAGAATGTGGAGGCAAACGTTCCTTTGTAGGGCTGAAAACGACATTGGCATATTATACCTATGCTCGTATCGTGAAAAATGGAGATGGAAATGTCACCCGTTTTGGATTTGTCAATAAAGATAACGAATATTCATCGCGTTCTGATTTTAAGGAGAAACTTATGGCTTATAATGATGCTTTCTCTGTTGCTGATAGGTATATGAAAGAATGTGTTCGGTATTTGAATGATAATAAAAAAGACTTTCCGCTGTATAGGGGAAGTGGAGGGATTAATGCTAATCGTGTAACTTTTAGAGTACTTGGTGAATAATGCCTGATACACTTGACATATTAAGGAAACTTGCTCTACAGATAAGGAACGCCTCTTCTGAGGGAGAGAATACCGCAGAGAGGGTTGGACGGACATTTATTGGCATTCTTGAACTCATTCAACAAGGAATGAGCATCGAAGAATTATCAAAGGTGTTCCTTCGCAAAGACCAGGCTGACGGCACTCCTTTCCCCATAACCTTCGGAGATTGGGTCAAGTTCGGCGAGTTCATCAGCGGTATTTCCGGAGGGTGTATCGATAAGAATGGCATCCTTGAAATGGAAGAGGGCATTTTCCGCAAACGTGTGTTTTTTCCGGAGATTGCCTATAACCGTGTGACCTATTTCAAAGGCAGGATGTGTGCCTCTCCCGGAGGTGGATGTACGGTCAAGGAATGGAGCGATAATGGTGACGGTAGCTATACCATAACCCCTGACCTGACCGATGCCGACGGTCTGAGCCAGTTTGTCGATGACATTCTGACCACCTACTTCGTCACCAAGTCACCTGAAGGCAAGCTGCAGGGGTTCGAGGAGATGAAGTTCCGGGTGACTTCTGCCGATTACACTGCCAAGACATTCGTCATGACGCCGAAACCGGGTACCGACTGGAAGCCGGGGGATGCGATGGTACTCGCCCAAACGGGTAACTTCACGGATGAGGATAGGCAGACGTACATCCTGATTGATACGGTTAATGGCAACAACTGCATCACTTTCTTCGACCACGCCAATACTTGGGATGTCGAGCCTGCCCAGGAAGTCTCATGGATTGGCAAAAAGAAAGGTCGTACCGTGCATGGCATTCCGGCCGACAACTACTCGGCTGTTTTTCGCCACGTCATCATGTCCGGCAAGATATTCCAGGTGGATGACATCACCGGCGAGGCTTTCCGGGTACCGCTATTTAAAGGTACGTGGAAAAAGGGTGAGAAGTATGCCTATTATGATGAGGTGACGCATAACGGCAGCTCATGGATATGTGTCAATGAGAAAGGCACGTCTACAGAACCGGCAGACGGCAATGCCGACTGGCTGAAATATGCGGCCAAGGGAGAAAGCGGCAAGGGTATCAAGTCTACCGATGTGGAATACGCGATATCGGTGTCTAATGTCATTGCCCCGGTGGACGGTTGGCAGACTACCTCCCCTGAATGGGAAGCCGGCAAGTATATCTGGTCGCGGACGAAGATTGTCTATTCTGATGGCGAAGTCAAGTACACCCAAGCGGCTTGTATCAGTGGTGGGCGGGGGGCCGACGGCAAGGGCATCAAGTCCATTACCGAAGAATACTACCTTTCCTCTTCATCGGCCACCACAACCGGAGGCGAGTGGCAGACAGACTCTCCGGCGTGGAAAAACGGCTGGTATATCTGGACCCGGACAAGGATAGTCTTCACTGACGGAACTTTCACTGTCACGAACGCCATCTGTGTGACTGGCAGCAAGGGTGCAGACGGTACAAGCATTACCAATTGCGGTGAATGGGAAACCGGAAAGCATATACCTTACATGGGTATTACCAAGATGGCCGGACGTGTCTTTTTATGTGTCGCTCCTGATGGTACCGACAATCCTCCGATGTGGACTCAGACGACCAATGAGGGGCGCCGCATCCTGCAGACGCAGAACGGCGGCAAGTCCTACGGTTATACCATTACCGGGGACTTGAACACGGCCGAGTATGAGCTGCTGGTGGAGAACGGCCAGGACGGGCGTGACGGTAGGGATTATGAGTGGATATTCAAGCATACGACAGAGAATATCGCTCCGGCAACCCCTGCCACCTCGCAGGTGGATGACTATGTTCCGTCCGGCTGGCACGATGACCCGATTGGTGTCAGCGAGAGCCTGCCATACGAGTGGGCTTGCTGCCGCACGAAGAAGGACGGTGTATGGAGCGCGTTCAGCCCGGCAGCCATCTGGGCCAAATGGGGCTTTGACGGCGAGTCGGCCATTGTAGCCGATTTCGACAACGAGATGGAAAGCATTGCCTTGACATATGAGGGGAAAACCGTTGCGCAGTCTGTGCTCAAAACGACCGTCGGCATGTGGTATGGTACGAAGAAACTACAGCTCAAGTCCATCTCATGCGTGACGCCTGCCGGTGTCACGGAAAGCTACAATGTCAATACGGGTGTGATAGCGTTTACCGTGGCTTCCGGCATTTCGATGCCTGCACGTTCAGAGGTCAGGATAACCGTTACGGCTACAGTACAGGATACGGATATAAGCCGTGAGCTGGTGTTCACTGTTACCGGGGTGCGTGCCGGTAATCCGGGCAGTGATGCGGTACTCTATAGGCTGGTGCCTTCCGTTTCTTCAGTCAGCAAACGGAAGGACGGCACTTATAGTGTAGCCGGGGTGTCATGTACACGTACCAAGTCTGTAGGCGGTAGCACTTCCATCACGACGGATGGCGTACTGAAATACAGTAAGGACGGAGGCGCAGAGGTCGAGATACAGAACGGCACGTCCATCTCTCCGAAGAACTTCACGACGCAGTTACAATTTGTCTATTATGTGGGTGGGCAGGTCGTGGACCGGGAAACTATACCCATGGTCGTGGATGGTAACGACGGTAATCCAGGAAAACCTGGCGGTGACGGCGAATCCGTCAAGGCTGGCGGTGAGTGGCGCACAGCTAATACTCCATTCAAAAAGCTCACCATCTGCACGATGGGTGGCCGGTCATGGCTCTCCAAGGTTGATACATCGAATCCACCTCTATGGACAGTCAATGACAGTCAGGATAGGCGCATCCTACAGACACAGAACGGTGGAAAGAGCTACGGCTATATTCCTACCGGAGAAGTGAACACGGCCGAATGGGAGCAGCTTACCCAGGATGGCGGCATGGTATATCTCATCAGTACATGCAGCAATATACGGGTGAGCAGTGCCGGGTCTTTGGTGCCTTCAGCTTTTCGGGTCTATGCCAAGCGGACGCTCGGCAGCGCCACATTGACTTATCCGGACGGATATCTGGCCGCACGGGGGTACAGCAACGGGATATGGAGCGCCATCGCAGGGCCTTCGAGGGCTTCCGAGATTACGGTCAACGCTTCTGCAGGGTATTCAACTTTCTCTGTCCGCTGTTACCAGAGCCAGGCTGACGCTTCGGCATGGAATGACAGTTTCATTGCGGAGATGTCCGTGGGTGTCAGCTATGACGGTTCAAGCGGACGGGATGCCAGTGAGCCGCGTCCGAGAGGTTTTTTCGCCAAGGGCAACACATATGTCTGGAATGAAGATTACCATGACATCGTACTGGCCACATTCAACAATCGAACCATTCCGTTTCGGGTACGGGCTTACGGTACGTCGGTCACTGTCGCACCTACCTCGATAGACGGTGATGCTAATTGGGAGGCGGCACAGCAGTTTATGTTTGTAGCTATGGATATGGCTTTAATAAGAAAGATACGTGCCGATGAAATCCTTGTGGATGATTTGGTGGTACAGAACGTATTGGCAAGGGATAAGAATGGAAATGTCACTTGTAACATTGATGGTGAGACTGGAGAAGTCAATGTTCAAGGAAAAATTACAGCGACAGCGGCATTCATAAAGATACATGGGTTTAGTTCCAATGAAGGCTACTTTTACCTGAACCCCAATTTTGGTTCGGATTTTGGCAATGGGCGTCCCAGTAGAATAGGCCAAAGTGAATACATGCTTCCCAGCTCTGCCCAATGTGTGGGTATGAAAATATCCTTGATCATATATAATAATTCTTCAGGGAGCACATATGGCTATGTGTCAGTTGTGACATCGGACGGATTTAATGATATGGAGTTGGTTGACGGTCAATACCATTATTGCAATAAAGCTCATATCACAGAGCCTGGTGTTTATGAATTCATATCATTGGGAGGAGTCTGGATTTCAACCAATAAAAATGGCATTTCGTATTCGTATGCTGATTTGGGTGACCATGATTACGAAAACCCGGTTAATTAACAAACTAATATAAATGGAAAGATGTATGAAAGTTTTTTATGAAAGCAAGTTAGCGAAATGGCTGCTGTGGCAGGGTTACAACACCATCACATTGGGATGTTTCGTCTTCACCAAGAAAAGCAAGGAGGAGATGAAGCAGAGTACACTTAACCATGAGGCGATTCATGTGCGCCAATGGGAGGAATGCATGATTGCATCCGCTGTGCTGCTGACGGTAATCATGCTGTTTACCGGATTCAACTTATGGGTATATCTGCTATGCCCGTTGTGGTTCTACCTCCAGTATGGTGTGGAGTACGCAATATCCTACATGTATCACTTATGCCGTAACCGGTGTTGGATAAATGTAGGTGATAAGGCTTACGGAAATTCCGCGTTTGAAATGGAAGCGGAAGCCAACGAAGAGGTAGACGGTTATCTTGATGTGAGAACTCCTTTTGAGTTCTTCAGATATTACGGAAAAATTTGATTTATAATTTACAAAACGAGTTAATTATTAAAATGTTAAATCGGGTAATATTTCCATCCGGAAATTATGCCCCTTAAATGTATTAAGTATGGCAGAAGATATTAAGGAAAATGCGATGAGTGG